>Ga0123335_1002259_pt1 | contig 29215 bp, 17 predicted proteins | sample BiotimSIPDNA_2_FD_89707 | JGI IMG/M metagenome (GOLD analysis project Ga0123335, IMG submission 89707) | Anaerobic biogas reactor microbial communites from Washington, USA - Biogas_R2 time_0 SIP DNA | ecosystem: Engineered > Bioreactor > Anaerobic > Unclassified | place: Washington, USA... | reverse complement strand
TGAATACTGAATACTGGGGCGCATTTTATCATTCATAATTCATCATTCATAATTCATCATTCGTAAGGGGCGAGGCGGCCATTCCAGGCCGCCTTTTTTCCTCTCTACGCCAACATCTCATCGTCATTTGACGTTGTAACAGCAGCGGCGATATATTATCAAATCATCCTCCTTTGCCGCCCCCTACCCTGGCCCGCGCGTCGCTCTCTGCTGTCATGTCATCTATTTTTCATCTTTACACCTGCAACAACTTGACTGACTTGGCCCGGTGCTATGTGCATCATCGCCGGCAGTATCCCCGTGCCTTCATGCCTGCTGACCTGTTCGTCCCCGAGCAAGTCACTGTCCCCACCAAAGGCATGGCCGTATGGCTGGAGCAGTTCCTGGTTCAGCAGGACGAAATCGTCATCAACTTGCAGTTCCCCTACATCCGGGACAAAGTCAATGAACTGCTCAACCACCACTTCCAGGGCGAGGCGGATTTTCGCCCGGAGCTGTTCACGCCCGAGGTCATGACCTGGCGCATCATGGCCATCCTGAAGCAGTCGCTCGGCGATTTTCCGACGCTGGAGCGCTACCTCCAAGCCAGGGCAGACAGCGACGACGACTTGACAGACCTGCGCCTCTACCACCTCGCCCTGCGCATCGCACAGGTCTTTGACCAATACATCGTCTATAAGCCAGACATGCTCAGCCAGGACATCTGGCCGGAAAACAACGACTGGCAACAAGCCCTCTGGCGCAAGCTCTGCCAATCTGAAGGCCGGGAAATCACTGGCCCGGCTGACAAAGTCTGCGACTTCCTCCGCCTCCCGAGCAACCAGCTCCCCCAGGGGCTGCCCCCGCAAACCATATTCGGGGTCAGCGTCATGTCGCCCGTCTTCCTCAATTTCTTCAAAAAACTCTCCTGCACCACGGAAGTGCACTTCTTCTACCTCAATCCCTGCGACGAATTCTGGGCTGACCAGAAGTCGCGCTGGGCACACACTGCCGTCGACGAACCCGACGAGATTGACGAACACTTCGAAAACACCCTCCTGGGAGACTTCGGCCAACAAGGACGACAATTCTTCAAAGCCATCCTGGACCTGGACTACGACATTGACGAGCGGACTTGGGAGGAAGAAACGCCAGCAGGCCAAGACCCTGGTGGTGACGCCCCTGCGACCACACTTCTCAACCGCATCCAGCACGCTATCCGCACCAGGACGACACCAGAGCCAACGCCTCTGGGCGCCACAGATGACTCCATCACCGTGCACAATTGCCATCATAGCCTCCGCCAGGTCGAAATCCTCCACGACCACCTGCTGGCCTTGCTGAAAACCAACCGCTACTGCTTCAACGACATCCTGGTCATGGCGCCTGACATCGCCCAATACGCCGTCACTATCCAGGCCGTCTTTGACCAAGGCCCCTTGCAACACTGCTACGCCATCGGCGACCGCTCTGTACGGCACGCCAACCGCCTGGCCGAGGCCTTCCTCAGCATCCTGGAAATCAGCGCCAGCCGCTACGAGCTGTCGCGCATCCTCAAACTGCTCGATTCCCCGGCATTGCGACGACGCTTCCATTTCGCCGACCAGGACGTCACCACCCTCCGCAGCTGGTTCAGCGCCTGCCGCATCTGCTGGGGGTTTGACGCTGAAGACCGCCGCGACCTCCTCGACTTCAGCTTTGCCAACTATTCCTGGCGCCAAGGCCTGGATCGGCTCCTGCTCGGACTGGCCCTGGAAGAGGATGATGACGTTGGCCCCGCCCTTGGCCAGCTCCACCCACTGAGCCTGGCTGACACCCAAGAATACATGACCTTGCTCGGCAGCTTCTGCACTTTCCTGCAACAACTCCGGCAATTCGCTGAAAACACGGAAACAAGCCGCACTATCGAGGACTGGAAAGACATCCTCGGAAGCCTGCTGGAGGATTTCTTTGCCGCTGACAGCGACAGCGCCCAGGATTATGGCCTCATGCGCAAAACGGTCGCGGAACTGTACTCGACCATCGACCTCAGCGAGTATCGCTCCGAACCCATCCCATTCCCAGTCATCAAGGCGGCCCTGTCTGGCGCACTCGAAAGCGCTGCCCCGTATTCGCCTTTTCTCAATGGCAAAATCACCTTCTGCTCGCTGACGCCCATGCGCAGCATCCCCTGCAAAGTCATCGCCATGCTCGGCATGGACGAAGACCAGTTCCCGCGCACCATCGCCATCCCTGGCTTCAACCTCATCGCCAAAGAGCTGGAAAGCTCCTTCCGCTCGCGCCAGCTGGAAGACCGTTACCTCTTCCTCGAAGCGCTCCTCTCTGCCAGCGATAAACTCCTGTTCTACTACCACGGCCAGGACGAACACCGACGACGCGACTACCTGCCCTCGACAGCCATCACCGAACTGCTTGAATTCGCCCAGAAAATCACCAGCACGCCGAACTTGAACAAGGCGCTGGTCCAAGAACATCGCCTGCAAGCCTTTGATCCGCACTACTTCGGCCTTCGCACCCTGCCAGAAGAAGGCTTTCTGCGGCAACCCTTTTCCTTCCATCAACCCAATGCCAGCGTCGCCAAAAGCGTTGGCCAGCCAGCCACAGGCGCCGACGTCGCCGAAGGCATCCGCAACTCCTATCAATGCCTGGTTCTGCCCCCGGAAGAGAACGCCGACGCCAGCCAGCCCATCGCAGTCACCCTCGCTGAACTGGAAAAATTCTTCATCAACGCCAGCCAGGTCTTCCTGGTCAAACGCCTGGGCTTTCCACCCCCGGAATGGGATGACGACAGCGCGTCCGACTTCGAGCCCTTCCGACTTGACCGGCTAGAGGAAACCATAGCTGTCCGCGCCCTGGCTCGGAAACTGCGAGAATGCGACGACTTCCCCGCCCTTGGCGACAAAAGCGCAAACCAGGCTTACAACGACCTCCTCGCCCGCAATGCCATCCCAGTCGGCGACCTCGGCTGGTTCGTCTTTCAATCCTTGCGGCAAAAAGCCTGGATCGCGGATCCTGGCTTTCGCGCAGCCTGGCGCAACCAGGAACGACACAGCCTGGCAGTCCCCTTTGACGCCGTCCCCCAGGACCTCTCCACGCTGCTGCCAGCCGCTCCACCAACAGCGCCGCGACCTTTGCGGACGGTCATCCTCACCGGCAGTGTGGAAGCCGCGCCCGACCTGGGCGGCATCACTGACTGCTGCTTCAGCACCCCGCACGGCAAGCACCTGATCCGCTTCTACTTCCGACACCTGCTCCTCACTGCCACTGGCGGCGGCAGGGACGGCAGCCGCCTCCTTGGCAACCAAACCACGCTGACCCTGCCTGGCCTGAGCCAGGAAGCAGCCACCCAACACCTGCGCAACCTCCTGACCTGCTACCTGGCCGGCCATTGCCAGCCCCTGCCCATCTTTGAACGCTATTCCACCAGCATCGTCCTCAATCCCAACACCGCTAGCAAAGAATTTTACGACTCCTACCGGAGCCTCGGCGATGCGGCCGATCATTATGTACAGTTCCTCTGGGGAAACGACCCAACCAAGCTGCCGGAGAACGCTGCCGCCCTGGCAGGAATCTGCTATGCAGGCCTGAATGACTTGACGACCAACGAAACGACCTCAGCATGACGACTTCCTTCAACGCATACGCCTGCCCGCTCGACGGTGTCAACCTAGTTGAAGCCGGCGCTGGAACCGGCAAAACCTACAACATCCAGATTCTCGTCCTCCGCCTAATCCTGGCCGGAGCTGACGTCCGGAAAATCCTGGTGGTGACCTTCACCGACGCCGCCACTGCGGAACTGCGCGACCGCATCCACCGCATCCTCACCGCCATGCGCGACGCCCTGGCGCAGCTGGTCGGCAAAGACCAGCGCGAATCAGAAGACATCATCGCCAGCCTGAACGAACAGCTCCGCGGCTTCTTCCAGGACTCGGGTCCGGCTGACGGCGACTGGCGCCAAGACTTGCCCGGCGCCCTGCGCAAAGTGAAAGACGCGCTCCGCAATTTTGACCAGGCGCCGATATCGACCATCCACGGCTTCTGCCACCGCATGCTGAACGAAAACGCCTTTGAAAGCGGCATCCGCTACGGCCTGGAAGCTCGTCCCGACATCTCCGCAGTCATCAACGACATCATCCACGACTTCGCCCGCAACCTGCTGTACCCGGCCAGCACCCAGCGCGTCCGCATCTGCAACATCCTTGACATCAATCCCGACACCCTGCTCACCGCTATCCGGCCAGCAATCAGAGACATTGGCGCAACCATCGACTGGGGTCTGACGCCTGAAGAGCAAGACGACCCGCAGCAAGCTCTCACCAGCCAGGAAGAAGTCATCGGCGGCCTCCTGCAAACCATCAAGACGGACGAACACTGGCAACACTGCCCAGAAATTCCCGACAACCTGCTCAATAAAAATGCCGTTGCGACGCTTTCCGACTCGGCGCGGGCTGCCTTCCGTGAACTCCTCCAGCGCGACACTCCGATGACGGAAGAGCAATTCCAGGCCTACACAACCAAGGCCCTGAAAGCCGGCATCAACAAAACCAAGTCCCAGGGCGCGGCCCTGGTAGAGAGAATCTCTGCTGGCGAGGCCCGCGCCTTCACCGCGCCCTTTGACGCCTTGGCCGAGGCCCTGCCCCGCTATCGCAGCCTCGTCCATTTCCAGGCCCAACAGTATTTCCACACGGAGCTGGCCTCCCGCAAATCACGCGATAACTTCCTGACCTTTGACGACATGCTCACCAAGCTCGACGAGCGCCTGCAAAGCGCTGACGGCGAGCAGCTGGCGGAAGTCATCCGCGCCAAATACGACTGCGCCCTGGTAGACGAATTCCAGGACACCGACCCGATTCAATACAGCATCTTCAACCGCATCTTCAGGGACTCCGACCGCCATGCCTTCTTCATGATCGGCGACCCCAAGCAGGCGATCTACAGCTTCCGCGGCGGCGACATCTTCGCCTACCTGAAAGCCCGCCAAGACATCCCCGCCGAACGCCGCTTCACCCTGGCGACCAACTACCGCTCCTCTGACGCCTATATCGACGTCCTCAATAGCTTCTATGATGGCGACACACCGCCGCCCTTCGACCATGAAGGCATTACCTTCACTCCCATCATCAAGCCGCCCGGCAACGGCAAGATATTCGCCCGCGCCGGGCAAATCATCGCCAACCCGCTGACCATAAACACCTTTGGCAACAAGGATCTGGCAGCGAAAGACGTCGCCGCCAAAATCGCCGCCACTGTCGCCGACCCTGAGCTGACCATCACCCTGGACGGCGTCCCTCGACGCCCCCGCTACAGCGACATGGCCGTACTCGTCCGCACCAGCAAAGATGGTGACGCCATTGAAAAACTGCTTGTAGACCGCGAGGTTCCGGTCATCTGGACCCATGCCGGCAACATCTTCCTGACCGCCGAGGCCAATGAACTGCTGGACCTTATGACGGCGATCACCCAATGCAAAGACAGCCGCGCAATCACCAAGGTGCTTGCTTCGCGGCTATTCGCAGCCAGCGCCGACGACTTACTGGCCCTGCGCGACCATATACCGGACATCCAGCTGCATTTCGAACAACTCTATGAATTGTGGTCGAAAAAGTCCTTTCTGGCCATGTTCCGCACCTTCCTGGAACAGCCGCACGCCCACAGCCGACCCTGGCTTGTCAAGGTCAATCCAGCCGCCTATCCAGCCACTGACTGCCTGGCTCAGCTCCTGGCCAAACAACCCGGCGGCGACAGAATCCTGACCAATCTCATCCACCTGGGCGAAAAACTCCACCAGGCCGCCACCCAACGACGCCTTGGCCCCGAAAGCTTGATCACTTTCCTGAAAAGCCGCAGCGGAACCACCTCAGAGGCGGTCGCCGACAGCAGCGATCAGGACGAGGACGACGAAGCCCTGGCCCTGCGCATGGCAACCCAGCAAGACGCTGTCCTGATCATGACCCTGCACAAAAGCAAGGGCCTGCAATTCCCCTTTGTCTTCCTCCCGCACTTGCCTGCCGTAGCACCCGATGAGCGCGACATCCTCTTTCATGATGAAAACGGAAAACGCTGCCTGGACCTGACCCCGTCTCGCGCCCACCGAGAGGTTTGCGAACGAGAAGCCTTGCAGGAGACCCTGCGCATCCTGTACGTCGGCCTCACCCGCGCCATCTTCGCCTGCCATGTCGCTTATTCCCGCCGAGCTTCCAGCTTGTCCCCGCACGGCTACCTGGGAAGCCGCCTCGACCCCTGGATGACGGCGCCCTGCCCCCCCGCCGCCTTGACGCTGCCGCAGCTAACTGCAGACCAGCTTTTTCCAGCGCAGACCTTCACCGAGCAGGACGCCGGCAGGCTCCAGCCCGGCTGGCGGACATGCAGCTTCACCAGCCTGGCCCACAGCGCCCTGAGGTCAACCAGCCTGCCCGACGACGATGCCAGCCCAAGCCCCCAGGAGGACGATGACAGCGACCATCTGGATGACGAGGGCGACGAAGGCGACGGCGCGGAACTGGTTGATCCCGTAGTAGGTCTGCTCGCCGCCAGCATCATCCCCTTTGCAGCCAGAGAGCCTATCTTCCAGCTCCGGGCCGGGAAACGCGCTGGCCTGGTCTGGCACAGCATCTTCGAAAACCTCAATTTCCAAAGCAGCGACGACGAACTCGAAGCCGAGCTGACCACACAACTCAACCTGTATTCCCTGCTGTCCGGACAACCGGAATGCCGTGAACGCCAGCGACAGGCCTTCATCGCCATGACTAAAGGCATCCTCGGCAACACCCTGCCAGGCAACTTCCGGCTGGCCGATATCCAGCCTACCCGACGACTGACCGAACTGCGCTTCCTGTACCGCCTGCACAACAGCTTCCACAGTACAACCTTGGCTGAAACCCTCCGCCAACACGGCATCACCGTCCCTGAGGCATGGAAAGCCTACTGCCAGGCAGGAACTGCCATGGCCGGCTCCATCGACCTACTCTTCCAAGCGCCAAATGAAAAATTCTACCTGCTGGACTGGAAAACCAACAGCCTTGACGGCGACCCAGCTAACTTCGACGCAGACGGCATGAGCAAGGAAATGAACGCTAAATTCTACCATTTGCAATACCTGATTTACACGGTCGCCTTCGCCGAATTCTATCGCGTCCGGACAGGGCAGGCCATCACCGCTGACCTCTACGAGAAGGTCTTTGGCGGCGTCTTCTACCTGTTTGTCCGCGGCATCGTTCCCGAAAACAATGCCAATGCCTCGCCTCGCGGCGTCTTTTTCACCCGACCGTGCTTTGAGTTCCTGGAAAACTTCCGCGAACACATCGGCATGACCGTGACTCCCGCCTGAACCGAACCTTCCAACGTCCTTGACAACCGCATGAACTCTTTGCAGCATTTTCGCAACAACCCGGAATTCCACCCTGTCGACTGGGAATTCGGCGACCTCCTCGCTCGGCATGCCAACGCCGACGACAAGGCGGAAATCGCCCTGCTCGGCGCCATGGCCATTGCCGCTGTCCGCCAGGAACACAGCTGCCTTGACCTGGAAGCCTGGAGTCAACGCCCTAAATTCGACGACAGCGATTCTCCCCTGCCGTCGCCGTTCACGCCCCAGGAATGGCTCGCTCGCCTCAACAGCCTGCCGGACATCGCCTCAACCGACCCGAGCTTGCGCACACCGCTGGTCGTCGTCCCAGAGCTGAAACTCGTCTATCTCCACAAATACTACCAGTATGAACAGACCATCGCGACCTTCATTCGGCAACGCCTGCCGCACCATACTGCGCCCGCCATCAGCCCGGAGGCCATCCACGCCGCCAATTCGTATTTTTCAGCCAAGCCATTTGCAGACGACCAGCAGCAGCTTGCCGCCGCCCTGGCTTTGAACCGTCACTTCGCCATCATCACTGGCGGCCCTGGCACCGGCAAGACCACGGTGCTGGCCACGATCCTGGCCCTGGAACTCGAACGCCAGCCTGACCTGCGCATCGCCCTTGCCGCTCCCACTGGCAAAGCCGCCGCCCGCATGACTGCCGCCATCGCCGAAGAAATCCACGCAGGACGCCTCCTGAACATCAGCAACGCCAACGCCGAAAAATTGACCGCGCTGCCAGCTAAAACCATCCATGCCTTGATCGGCGCTGCCGCCCCAGGGCGAAAACCACGCTTCAACCAGAAAAATCAACTTGCCTGCGACCTCGCCGTAATCGACGAAGCGTCCATGGCCTCCCTGCCCATCATGGCCCACCTCCTGGACGCCCTGCCACCAGCCTGCCGACTTCTCCTCCTAGGCGACAAGGATCAGCTCACCTCGGTCGAGGCTGGCAGCGTCCTTGCCGACCTCTGCGCCAACCCGGAACTAGAACACCATGTCGCCTACCTGACTCACAACTACCGCTCCGCCGACAACACCGCCTTGTGCGACTTTGTCAAAACCATCGCCGCCCAAAAATCCCTGCCTGAACTGGAGGACTTGTATTCAGGGCGACACCCGCACTTCCAGGCCCGGCCGCTTCCCATCGACAGCCGCCGGGAAGCCTTGAAACAAACCCTGGCTGCAACCCTGGAGGACATGCTGACCGATGGCTTCAGCCTATCTGAATGGCAAAATCTCCCCTGCTTGGAAAGGGCCTTTGCATACACCGAACATTTCAAAATCCTCGCTGCTTTGAGGGACGGGCCATTCGGGGTCGTCAACCTGAACCGGCTCATGGCTGAAATTCTCAGTCTCCCCCTGTACGCCAACGGCACCCCTGTCCTCGTCCTCGCCAATGACTACGTCACTGACCTGCGCAACGGCGATGTCGGCATCTGCTGGGACAACCAAGTCCATTTTGCACGACCGCCGGCTCCGGATGCCCCTGGCGAAAACCGCTATGCTGCCTTTTCCAGAATCCAGCTGCCGCCCCATGAGCTGGTCTTTGCCATGACCATCCACAAAGCCCAAGGCTCTGGCTTCACAAACGTCCTCATGACCCTGCCGGAAAACGACAATCCAGTTCTTTCCCGAGAGCTGGTCTATACCGGCATCACCAGGACCAAGCGCCAATTCCAACTCTGGGCGCCTAAGCCCATACTCAAAAATGCCCTGCAAAGACCGACTAGCCGCTGGTCAGGACTGATGAAAACGCCGCCAACATGAAGCCCCCGGCAACTCCACCTGCAACAACCAGACCCAAAACCACACGGCAACATCTCCGCCATGCCAATAAATCCGCCAGCGCAGGCGTTGTAAAGGATGACCGTTTCCCAAAAAATCCAACCCAACCCCAAGACGGCCGGTAAGCCAAATGATCTCGTTGCAATCGGCAATTCGCTTTTCTTTTTTGACTCCACCCCTTGAAAATTATTAAAATTGTGTTATATTATTATGTGCAATTGTATGTTATTTACAATATCAACAGCTGACTTTGACTGCCCGCGCCCCTCCGGCGGCGCAACGCCGCTGGAATGCTAAGCGACGGTGCAGTCATTTTTGCTGTTTTTGATTTCATAGTCTACCTGGAGGAGGACATTTATGATATCTGATAACGACACCATGAAACTCTACATGCAAAACATCGGCCAGTACCAGCTGATCAGCCCGGCCGAGGAGGTCGAACTCGCTGCACGTATTGCTAATGGTGACACCGAGGCCAGAACAAAACTCATCAGAAGCAATCTCCGCCTCGTCGTCAAAATTGCCCATGACTTCAAAGGCCTTGGGCTGCCCCTGCTCGACTTGATCTCCGAAGGCAATATCGGCCTGATGCGCGCCGTCGAAAAATTCGATCCGAGCAAAGGCGCCAAGCTGAGCAGCTATGCCGCCTGGTGGATCAAGCAGTCTATGCGCCGTGCGCTTGCCAACCAGGCCAGGACCATCCGCATCCCAGTCCAGTCAGCCAGCAAAATCAGCAAAATCCAAAGCGCCAAGCAAAAACTGACCGAAAGCCTGGGACGCGACCCGACCGACAAGGAAATCGCGTCGGAAATCAATCTGACCGAACGCACGGTCACGGGCCTCCGACTGGGCAAGACCTCCACCATCTCCCTGCATGACCCGATCCAGCATGGCGAAGACGGCGAATTCCGAGACATCATCCCCGATGAAAAAACTTCAGCGCCGGACGAATTGATCCAGGACGAGGAAACCCTGTCCCACATGCTCATGCTGACCGACCGGCTGGAGGAACGTGAACGCACCATCCTCACTCTCCGATTCGGGCTGAACGGCGACCGCCCCAAAACACTCGAAGAAGTCTCGCAAGCCATCGGAAGAACGCGGGAACGCGTCCGCCAAATCCAAAACCAGGCTCTTGACAAGCTCCGCTCCATGCTGGAGGAAGACGGCCTCATAGACTCTGACCTCATTCCATCCAAAGATTTAGATGACGACCCCGATGAACCAGACAAGTAAATCGCACTCCCCGCCCTAATTGCCTTATCTTGACCAGGCGCCCCGGCTGCTGACTGCGGCCCCTGCCTCATGGACAACGCCATCCGCCTCCCCTATGCCGCCCCTCCCCTGATTCACTCCAGGTTCAGGGAGGCGATGACGTCACCGCTCTTTGCCCTTGCAATTTTACCGAACCAGGTACAGGAGGTTTGTTTTATGTTATCTGATAATGATACGATGAAGCTCTACATGCAGAACATCGGTCAATATCCTCTAATCACCCCTGCCGAGGAAGTCGAACTGGCAGCCCGCATCGCCAAAGGCGACGCCGAGGCAAGAACCATCCTCATCCGCAGCAACCTCCGCCTAGTCGTCAAAATCGCCCATGACTTCAAGGGACTAGGCCTGCCCCTCCTGGACTTGATCTCCGAAGGAAACATCGGCCTGATGCGCGCCGTCGAGAAATTCGACCCCAGCAAGGGTGCCAAGCTGAGCAGCTACGCCGCCTGGTGGATCAAGCAATCCATGCGCCGCGCCCTCGCCAACCAGACCAAGATCATCCGCATCCCAGTGCAATCAGCCACCAAAATCAGCAAAATCCACGCCGCCAAAATCAAGCTGACCGAAGAACTGGGCCGCGACCCGAGCGACAAGGAAATCTCCGTGGCCGTCAACCTGACTGAACGCACAGTCACCGGCCTCCGCCTAGGCAAAACCACGACCATTTCCCTCCACGACCCCATCCAACATGGCGAAGACGGCGAATTCCACGACATCATCGCAGACGAAAAAGCATCGGCGCCAGATGAACTGATCCAGGACGAAGAAACGCTGTCGCACATGCTCATGCTGACAGAACAGCTGGAAGAACGCGAACGAACCATCCTCGTGCTGCGCTTCGGACTGAACGGAGAACGACCCAAAACACTGGAAGAAGTCTCCAAAACCATCGGAAGAACGCGAGAGCGCGTCCGCCAAATCCAAAACCAGGCCCTGGATAAGCTGCGCTCGCTCCTGGAAGAAGACGGCATCATCGAACTGGAAAGCATGAACGAAACCGATGATGACGACCAAGATGTCAGCCAAGAACTGCCAGAAGCAGCCAGCGCTTCAGCAGTGTGAATGAGCGGCGAGGGGCAAGGGGCGAGGGGCGTACGTAGTTCAAGCTTTAGCTTGCCGTGATTTTCCCTCGCTCTGGGCGTTTGCCGTTGCGCTTGTGAAACCAGCACTAAAGTGCTGGCACTGGGCGGAGACACGTATACAGGCGGAACAGGATGACGTGCGCTGGAGCGCCAGGACAAGGCGCACCAGAGACGAGGGACAATTGCTGTCCACTAAAACGCCTTACCCTGGGCGCTCTAGCTCCGCTGCTTATCGGAACCCCAAGTAATCAATCGGTGTCCGATTACTTTCAACATCATCAACAGGCCATTTGCTCATGTTTAAGGCCCCTGCCCTTATGACCGCTTTCCTGGCCGCCGCTGCCGTCAGTGTCGCAACCGATCTCCCGCCCCTCTTTGACCATGGCAAGACTACCTGGGAAATCCGCATCCCTGCACAGCCGACCGCGCCAGAGCAGTACGCCGCCGAGGAACTGCAAGCCACCCTGCGCAAAATCTCTGGCGCCGAATTGCCGATCGCCCTTGATGACGCTATCCGCCCTGGACCGGCCATCATCATCGGAACGCCGCAATCCTCACGCAAAATCGCCGAGCATGCCGAAAGCCTCAAGCTGACTGACGGAACAAGCGAAGTGATTGCCGTCAAAAACGTCGCAGACAAGCTTCTCCTGGTCGGCAACCAACCTCGCGCCGCCCTCTATGCCGTCTACTCCTTCCTCCGCGAAGAACTGTCCTGCCGTTGGTTCTGGCCTGGCGACGACGGCGAATTCCTGCCCACCTTGACCGCCTGGTCTATTCCCGCCAATTTAGACCGCACTTCCACGGCTGCCTTCCGTTACCGCGAAATGACCCCCTGCTTCTTGCATCGCCACGTCCCCACCGAAATCTGGATGGCCCGCAATTTCCTCAACCGCGGCTCCCGCACCATCGCTATCCGCGACCGCATGGGGCTGGTGCGAGGCGGCGGTGGACACCAGGTCTCCATTTCGGAAAAACTCTTTGATACCCACCCTGAGCTATTCTCCGTCATCAACGGCAAGCACGATAAAGCTGGCCAGGCCGGATGCTGGTCTAATCCGGACTTCACCAATTTCGTCGTCGACAAAATCGTCAACTATGCCCGCGAAAACAACCTCGAACACCTCAATGTCTTCCCGGCTGACATCGTCCCCCGTTGCGAATGCGACCAATGCACTGCCAATCCCGACAAATCTTCCCGCTGGTTCAACTACTATGCCGAACTAATCCCAAAAATCCGCGAGCAGCTGCCGGAAATGACCTTTGGCGGCATCGCCTACCAGGAATACCGCGCCGTGCCTGAAACCACGGTGCGTGACCTGGAATACGTCCAGCATTGCCAGTACAGCCGCTGCTATGTCCATAACCTCGACAATCCGGACTGCGCCCTCAACCACAAAACCATGGATGAACTCAACCGCTGGCGCGAAAAAGCGCCCATGGGCATCTATGGCTATGAGTTCGACGTGTTCAACGCCCCGATGTACCTGCCCTTCTGGTACATGCTCCAGGATGAAATCAAGGCTTTCCGCGACCTCGGCATCGTCTACATGAAGACGGAAATGAGCGTCCGCTACCCGCGTGACGCTGCCCGCGCCGACATCATGCAGCAGGCCCACCGCCTCGCTAACTACCTGTACGCACAGCTGCTCTGGAATCCCGACGCCGACCTTGACGGACTGCTCGCCGACTGGTGCCAACACGCCTACGGCCCAGCTGCCCCGCATCTGCTCGACTACCACCGCGCCATGGCCGCCGCCTGGGACGCCATGACCATCCACCTCACCTACTTTGGCGCCAAGCCCGATGGCGCTGCCAAGGCCCTGCTCAATGACGACTTAGTCAAACAAGCGAAAAAACTGTTCGCCGACGCCCGGCAAGTCCTCGGGGACCAGCCCCAAAACAGCCGTTGGCTGGCAGAAGTCGACTTGGAAGCAGCCCTGTTTGACAAATGGGAGAAAATCTACCGGATCAGCAAGGACAACGCGGTGACCGCCTGCCTGCCCCACCTGACCGGCGACAACCGTTTCGACGAAACCGCCCGGCTGCCGATGCGCAGCAAAAAAGGAACCCACCTGCCGGCCGTCACCAAGATGTACTGGAATGACGAAGCCCTGAATATCCAAGTCGACTGCCTCGGATTGCCCGATTGGACCGCCCTGCCCACTGACTTCAATGACCATGACCGCGGCAACTGGGGGCCGGAAAGCGTCGAAGTCTTCCTTACCGACCACCAGGTTTCGCCTTTCTGGCAAATCGCTGCCAATCCGGCTGGCGTCATCTACGATGCCATCGGCGCAGATACTTCCTGGAATCCCACCCTGGACGCCCGAACTGAACTGATCCCCGACGGCTGGCGCCTCAAGCTGAAGATTCCCTTCACGTCCCTTGGCAGCACGCCCAAGCCCGGCGACCAGTGGCAAATCGTCGTCATCCGCAACAGCAAGCCCGAGGCCAGCGGCTTCCCTGTCCCGCTGTATCACGACGTCGCCTCCGGTGCCACCATCATCTTCAGCGCCAACACCGACCCCAACCGACGCCTGGCCTGGATCAGCCGCGGCGACCTTGAAAACCCGCGCTTCAATAACCTCAAAAGCGATCTCTATGACGCTGGCTGGCAATGCGTACACGCCATCGGCGCTGACGGCGCCCGCGAACTTGACTTGACCGACTCCAAGCTTATCTTTATTGAGACCTACAAAAACGACTTTTCTGCCGAATTCTACGCAGAGCAGCTCATCCCCGCCATCCGGGAAGGCGCTGTCGCCATTTTCTCCTCCTATTTCTGGATCAACAAGCTCCCACTGCATTTCAACGACCCGAGCTTTGAGGTGAAATTCGTCGAAGACGCCCTCAAAATCATGAAAACCACCTCGGTGACCAAATCCTCCTTTGCCACTGTCCCCAACGATGTCTGGAAGACCCTGAAGACCGCTCCATCCGGAATCCTTGAGCCGGTCGTCCCCGAGGCCTGGGAGGTTCTCCTCTCCCAGTATGACTCCAAGCGCGTGGAAAAACCCTACATGATCGCCAGGCCGCATGGCAAGGGCATGGTCATCATCACCGGAGACCTGCGCGGAAACACCAAAATCCTCGAAAACGCCCTTGAGTACAACAACGCTATCAAGCGGCCGGAATAAACAGCAGCCGGGAATGGGGAGAAGGGGTTCCTTGAACTCTTACCACAGCCACCATCCACTAAAGTCCACTAAAGTCCATTGTCCACTGTCCACTAAACGTCAGCAGCCGCCGTCCACAACGTCCACATCCCTTTGCGCCGTAGGCGCTTAACCATGCTTAACCCCAGGCTTCAGCCTGGGGATAGACGTGCCCTAAAACTGGTGCCTTGTAAAGGCACTACAGAAGACTGATCCATGACCACGCTACCGAAAAATCTCGTTGGCGCCGTGTTTTTGGCTTTTATTCCGGGAAACCCGCATTATGGTGATAATGCGCATTATTGCCGCTGTTATCCACCATCATTTACAGGAGAGTTCTCCCATGCGAATCCGCCAACTGGCCTTGTCCCTGGTGCTGCTTGCCGCCTTGAACGCTTTCGGCTATCCCATCTTTGAGCCGACTAACCTGCGCTGTCGCGACGGCGTGATTTACATCGACCGTCAAGGGACGCTTCTCTTTGACTCCTCCTTTGCCACTGGCTTGGCGCAATGGGTCTCTCCGCTAGTCAATTATGAGAACAAGCTCACCCTGGGTTGTGCGACTTACGAAGGCGAAGCCGTATTTCTGGCGGAACTCAAAGGCGAGAAATGCGACACTGCCTGGGAAATCGAAAGCAAGCCGTTTGCCGTCACCGGCGATAGCGACTACACCTTCACCATCCGCGCTCGCAGCTCCCTTTCCTTCCTTCGTCCGACCGGGCACAAAGGACTCTATAACACCAAGTTGCAATGGCTTGACGCCAAGGGCGAGCCCCTTGAAGAACCCCATCGCTTCGGCTTTGACACCCGCCCTGATGAATGGATTGAATCCATCATCGAAGGACGTACGCCAGCTACTGCCGCCCAGGCGGTCATCTATCTTGGCGGCGACAGGCCGAACTTCAATCCCGGCGACTTCCTCGCCATCTCCGGCTGCCAGTTCAGGCTGAAGCCGCAAGACTCGCCTTGCCACCCCAAGGCCACCTTCCTGTCGTCACCCCTGCCGCTCACGGCCGAGCCGTCCATCGCCTGGGACGCTGAATGCCCGCCTGGCACGTCCGTGACATTCCAGATCGCCACTGCTGACGATGCCCAAGGCAAGCCAGGAACCTGGACGCCTTTCCACGGGCCGGACGTTTCCCCGCAATCCTTCTACACCGAGCCCCAAGGCCAAAAGCTCGCCGCCACGCCGGCCAAGCACAAGTGGATTCGCTACCAGGCCACGCTGACTTCAAACAAGACCGCAACTCCAGTTCTCAAGGCTGTCACTATCGCTGGAACTAAGGACGCTGACTACGTCGTGGGAGACAAAGCGCCGCCCGTCCTCACAATGCTCAGCCAATCCCCAACCGAAGACACCATGGCGCCTATCCAATTCAGGCTGGATGATCAGTCACTCCTGGTCAAGCCTTCCGTGAAGTTCTTCCTGGATGATATTGACCTGACCGCCAAACTCACTGCCAGCAACGGCGTCTTCACCTACCAGCCTGAACAGCCCATCAAGCCACCCGGATTCTCTACCAGTCCCAGAAGCTGGCAGCGCACGAATTACGTCGGCGCACTGACTTTCACCGAACCTCCTGACGAGCCGTCCGCCCTCCGGGTCACCCGCGACAAGCCAAACGTCGACACCTCCTTCAGTTTGACGTCATGGCCAGCGCCAGTCCTGCCCAACCAGACCTACCGGCTTCTCTTCACCGTCCGGCATGACGTGCCGCTCTTCGGCAACAAGGGCAAGCACAACGTCATCACCTGGCGCGACGCTGAGCAAAACGTCATCGGGAAGCCCGTGTCCTTTGAACTGGGGGCAGAATGCACGGTCTGGAAAAATTGTGAACTGACAGTGACCTCGCCAGCCAACGCCGTCACCGCCACGATCAGGTTCGGCTTCGACACCCCAAACCTCTACGATGGACACTATTTTGACATCCTGGAAGTCAAGTTCGAAGGGCCAGCAGGAAAGGAAGACCTCACTGGCAGATTGAACCTGCACACGGTGCGCATCATGGCCGAAGACATGGCCGGATGCCGACTTGATGAAGAACGCATCATCCTCTATGACAAGCCAGCGACCTCGAACATCGTGACCATGCGGGACGATGGCTTCGTGCTCATTGACGGCAAGCCATTCTTCCCTATCGGCCTCTACGCCGTCTGGAAAAAAGACTTCAATAACAATAGCTTTGATGTGGCTTTCCAAGGTCTCAAGGACGCTGGCTTCAACTTCGCCCATACCTACAACAGCGCCAGAAACGAAGAGTTCACCGAATTCCTCAACGCCGCTGACCGGCATGGCATCAAGCTCTGGATTACAAAAAGCGACGTGAATAATTTCCAGAGCGAAAAACGGCGCACCTCCATCCTGGCCTGGTATCTTGGCGATGACACGTCCATGCACATCCCGCCGGAAGTCGTCCGCAAAAACCATCTGCTCTGCCACGCGATGGACAATGCGCATCTCACCACCCAGGCGGACGGCGTCGGCGGGGGTGGCGGCGGCAACAGCAACTACACCACTTACGTTCACGCCACCGACTCCTTCCTCCCGGAAATCTATCCTATGCACGGCGCCACGCCCACGCCAACCGAAGTGCCGCAAGTCATCCAAGACATGAAGACCATCTACGAAGACCTTAAGTTGGCAGGCCATCCAGTCAAATCCATCTGGGCGATCATCCAGCATTTCGAGGGCTGGGGCTGGCAGCGCTATCCGACGCACGCCGAACAGCGCGCCATGACCTACTTGTCCATCATCCACGGCGCCCACGGCGTGACCTGGTACACCTACGGCGGACGCGGCAAGAACCACGGCGTGACCCACACCCCGGAACAATGGCAGCTCATCTGCTCAGTCGCCGGCGAACTCGCTCAGCTGCAAGACGCGCTGACATCCCGAAACGCCAAAAACCAACCCAAGGCAACCGTCACCTCAGGCCCGACCAAGGATGGCCTCGGCTTCCCGTCCATCTCCTGCCTCCTGAAAGACAACGCCGGACCGAAAATCCTGCTCGCCGCCAACTCCTCGCCAGAAGCCGTCCAAGCTAAGATTCCGCTCGCCGGGCTGAAAAAAGTCACCGTCCTTTTCGAAAACCGCACCCTCGACGCCAAAGACGGCATCAGCGACAACTTCGCGCCCTTTGACGTGCATGTCTATCAACTGGAATACTAACCTAAGAACCGACACCGTGCCGCCATCCCCCAGCCAACATAAAAAACCGCAGCGCGTCCGCATGATTGACATTGCCGACGCTGCTGGCGTCTCCTACTCGGTTGTCAGCGCCGTCCTCAATGACCGGCGTGACAGCAGCATCCGCGTCAGCGAAGAGACTGCCGAGCGCGTCCGTGCCATCGCTCGACAGCTGGACTACTATCCGAACGTCGCAGCGCAGATACTGGCCAAAGGCAAAAGCCGCATCATCGGCGTCCTCATCGACACCCAAGCCAACTCCGCCTATTGGGAGGTGTTCCGCCGATTCGAGAATCTGGCCGCCAACGACGGCTATCGCTGCCTGGTCGGACAGGCGCATGACGACGAGGAGAACTTCCGGCAGCTGCTCAACGACTTCCAAGCCTACAACCCAGCCGCCGTCGTGGCTTTCGCGCATGCCTACCCGCATTGCGACTTCAACCTGTATCCGCATCTGCGCCAATTCGCCAACATCGTCCTGTACGGCGAAGAGAACTCGCCAGCGCCGTCATTCCCAGCCGTTGACGCGGACTGGGAAGACTGCTACTACACCCTCACCCAACGCAGCCTGGCAGCAGGAAGACGACGCATCGCCCTTATGACCTCGACGCCATTCTACACCAAGCAATACGTGGCCGGATATGCCAGAGCCCTGCAAGAAGCAGGCATGCCCCTCCAGCCAGAACTGCTCTTACCCAAGACAAACGCCAACAAGCGTGGACGAGACTGCAAGGTGATGGCCTCGCAACTGCTTGAGGTTCGCGCCGACGCCTTTTTCGCGGAAGACATCATCGTCGCGCCATTGTCCAATGCACTCCAGGAACACGGCGTCAACGTGCCGGACGACATCTGGCTCTTCGGGCGGGACGACGAGGTCTTCTGCACGTTCATGCGCCCAGCGCTCTCCTCCATCAACCACAACGCCCAGGAAAGCGCCGCCGCCCTCTACGAACTGACCCAAAGCATCATCGCCGGCGACACCCCTGCCCCAAAACTGCATCTTGTCAAGGCTCAACTCATGGAAAGGCAATCATCCAGACTATCATGACCGCGCCTTGCACCAAATATCCTCATGTCCTAACCACCAAATCACGAAATAGATATTAAAACCAGGAGAAAAACCACCATGCGAAAAGCTCTCCCTTTGTCTGTCCTGCTAGCTTCTGCCGCCATCATTGCTGCCGCCCCCATCCACGACCGGGACGGCATCCTCCTGGAGGAAGGCGGCGTCCCCATCATCAGGCACGTCGGCAAAACCGTTTTTCTCGACACCTTCCAGGAGGAAAACAACTTATGGCTGCCTCACACCAACTACGAGCACAAGCTCAAGATTGAACGCCGGGCTGAACCAGCCGCCATGACCATCACCAACCCGCAGAGCAAGGAAAGCGACACTGCCTGGGAAATCACCACCAAGCCATTCGGAAACCTCGGCTCGTCAACAGCCCTGGGCATCATCATCGAGGCATCAGGCACGGTCGACATGCACACCAATCGGCCCCACAAAGAACTCTACTTTACCGCCGTCCAATGGCTGGACGCGGAGGGCAAGACCATCGCCCTGGTGCCGTTCGGCTTCCTATCCAAAAGCCCGCGCCCTGTGCAAACCTATCTGGAATTCCCCCGGCCCGAGGGCGCGACAATGGTGTCCATCCGCCTTGGCGCAGACTCGCCCAACGTCCGGCCAAACGAAATCCTCGCCATCTCTCGCGTTGAGGCGCAACTCCTTGACGCCAAATCAAAACGGCTCCCGCAGGCATCATTTGTCTCCGGCGTCCACCGACTCCGCCCTGGCGACATGCTCTCCTGGGAAGCCGATTGCCCGGCCGGAACCGACGTGGCCTTCCAGCTCTCCACCGCCACCGAGGTGGAAGGCACTCCGTCCGCCTGGACGCCGTTCAACGGCCCCGATGGCAGCGACAAGACCTTCTTTCGCACCAAACCCTTCAGCCTGAACTTCCCGCCCGCTGCCAAGTGGCTCCGCTACAAGGCATTTCTAAATGCCACCGGCATTGAATCGCCCAAGCTCCTCTCAGTAACTGTCGGCGCCGTCACTGACGCTAATTACGAAAATCCGAAACCGCAGGCGCCCAGGCTCTTCCAACGCACGCCAGCACGCTCACTCGACCCCAAAGTCCCCGTGTCCTTCCAAATCACTGACGACACCGCCGTCAACTGGCGCACTCTCACCGTCGCCCTGGACGGCAAGGACATCACCGCCGAAGTGAGGCGAGACGGCGACACGGTGACCTACACCCCGACTACGCCCTTTGAACCGCTCCCCGGCTCGCCCAATCCCGATGACTTGTCCCAGCCATTCCCTGACGCGCCGATCATCAACCTCCATTCCTGCACTGTGCACGTCGAGGACATCGAAGGCAATCCGCTGGACGTGACCTTCTACTTCTCCATCGGCGAATCGCCCAAAAGCAACCTCGTCACTGTCCGCGACGACGGCTTCACTCTGGTTGACGGCAAGCCCTTCTTCCCCATCGGCCTCTACGCCGTCTGGAAACGCGAATTCAATAACTCCAATTTCGACAACTGCTTCGCGGAATTGCAGAAAAACGGCTTCAACCTCGTCCATACCTACAACAGCCGACGCGGCCCTGACTTCACGGAATTCATGGACAAGGCGCACCAGTACGGCATGAAGCTCTACATCGCCTCCAACTTCGGCGCCAACCGCATGAACCCCAAAGCCGTTCTCCAGACGGTCATCCGCGAGCGCAATCACCCCGCCCTGCTCGCCTGGTACCTGGCTGACGACACCGCGTCGCACGTCACCTGGCAGGACTTGCAATCCCTCAGCTCGGCAGTGCGCGCCGTCGATCCGGGACGCATCACCATCCAGGCTGACCCAGTCGGCGCACCGGATGCCTCGCGCTATTTCGACTTTGTTGACGCCACGGATGGCTTCCTGCCGGAAATCTACCCCATCCGAGGCCCAGAAGGCAAGCCCGGCGTCGCCAACGTCGTCACTAACATGAAGACCATCCAGAAGGACCTCCAGCTCAAGGGCAATCCGCCCCGCACCATCTGGGCCATTGTCCAGTATTTCCAAGGCTGGAGCAGCTGGGTTCGTTTCCCGACCTTTGCCGAGCTTCGCGCCATGACCTATCTCTCCATCATCAACGGCGCTCACGGCATGACTTGGTACACCTACGGCGGCTACAATAAAAACCACGGCGTCACTGACACGCCAGAGACATGGCGGAACATCACCACCGTTGCCAAGGAGCTGGCAGCGTTGCAAGACATCCTAGTCGAACGCAACCCGCCGCAGCCTGCGCCGCCGATCATCGTCGAAGGGCCAACCGTCGACACCGAAGGCAACCACGCTGTGTCCATCCTCCTCAAAGTCCACCAGGGCAAAAAGTTCCTCCTTGCCTCCTGCTCAGCCGAAGCCACTGTCAAGGCTCAAATCACTCTGCCGGGCGTCAAAAGCGCCAAGGTGCTCTTCGAGGACAGAACCATCCAACTGGCTGACGGCGTCCTAACCGACACCTTCACCAACTATGGCACCCACGTCTACGAATTGGAGTGAGCCAAAGAAGCACGGCACGGCGAGGCGGCGGTGGACATGGTGGACGTGGTGGACGTGATGGACGTGGTGGACATGGTGGACGGCGGCAAGCGTATGTAGCTCTCGCCCCTAATGAATTATGAATTATGAATTATGAATTATGAAATATGAATTATGAAATATGAAATGCGCCTCAGCATTCAGCATTCAGCATTCAGCATTCAGCATTCAACATTCAGTCCCTCGTCCACTGTCCACTACTCCGCCTTCTTCTCCTGCACGCTTTCCCAATAATACGAGTTCAGGAATGACGCCAGGTACGTCCACCTCCGCAAGACATCGTCGCCCGTGATGCTGGAGATGATTTTAGCGATTTCACGGACTGCCGCTGGGATTTTTTCCGGCGTCTTGTGCAACACGGCCAGTTCGAGATAGCGCTCGGCCAGCGCGGTTCCGCCCAGGCGCGGCGCCATGACCTGCTCGGCAAAGGACTGGACAGAGTCCATGGGATGGTCGGCAAAGTACTGCAAGGCAAGGTAATTGAATTCCGTATTGGCGTGAAAGGGTGACGTCTCCCCGAACATGGACACGCCTTGAATGCCTGCGGCATAGCTCAACCGGCACTGTTGGCGGATGCTGTCCACCGCCAGGGTACCGCGGCCTCCATCCCACTGGGTGCTGTGGTGAGCCCGCATCACATGCCGGAAACGACGCAAATGCTCGGGAAGACGATCCGCCTCGGTCCAGACCCGCTTGCCAAAATGACGGTCGCTCCACTGCCAAAAAGTCTCGTCCGGCATTTTCAGCATGGCCTGCATAGCCGGCGAAGTGACGTCGCTGAATGCAGTGTTGTTGATGTAGTGCGTGTAAGTTTCACAGATGACCCAGGCGTCTGACGAACGGCTCCGAATCACTTCGGCCGCCTCCGGATAAATGCCCGCCATATCGCTGAGCGAAAAAGCCGGCAGGCGTTTTTCGCCGCCGCGCATTTCCGCTCTCCGGGCGCGGCATTGGTCGCACAGGCATTGAAACGAATCCCCGGCCTCCATCTGGATGCCGCCCAGCTCGGGAAGAACCATGAACAGGTAGTCCAGGGAATCCAGGACAAAATTCCGGACTTTGGGGTTTGAGGGACAGGCTACCGGCTCCTTCTTATAGCCGTAAGGATACCGGAAATTGATGTACCGTGGCGATCCGTCCATCGCTTGGCCCATGCAATCCGGATTGTTCGCCAGGAATCGGTCTAGCGACAGCTGCGAATCGCCTTCATAGTAAATCCCACCATAAGCATACAAGCCGGCAATAAGGTAAACCCGCACCCCACGCTCCCGAGCATAGACGCAAAGCCGACGGGCGCTGTCAAAGCCGCCGTGGACGTCCCGAAGCAGGCCGACAATGCCCACCGCGTCCACCCCATTAGCCGCGCTCCAGTCGATGACGCGCAGATAGTCCCGCACAAAGGTGTCTGGCCGCTTGGTGTAATGATTGGCGACGCCGCAATTCTGCTTCCCAATCGTGTTCAGCACCCAGTTCGTGGTGTGATCCCAAGTCCAAAACAGCTTATAGCTCAATGTGCCTTGCCTGGCGTCAACAGATGTGGTTCCCATGATGTTTCCTTACTGCTGTGACAGAATATATGCGAACGGCTGCCTCCTGGAGGACTCGCCGCAGGGAAAAAATCTTGGCGCTCTTGGCGGCTTAATATATCATGGCGACAATTCTTCTGCCATCCTGTCCAGGTACATGTAAATTTATGGGATTTACGCTCCAAAAGAGTTTTCGCTTTTCCGGCTTGCACTCCCCGCAAATGCTATTACATTAAGCGAGTCAAATTTTCGTAACTTAACTGCGAAACCACGTGCAATCTCACCCGTCCAAGCACCAACCCAAAGACAAAAATTTCGTGTTTTTTCGTGTCTTTCGTGGTTAAAAATAGTTTATGGGCGCCAGCCCAACTGCATCTCCCTACCCCATAAATTGAGCGTGTTGCCATGTCCAGATTCAAAATCGGCGTGATGGTTGACTCCCTCCGCCTGCCTATTCCCGAGGGCGTCCGCAAAGCCCGCGAACTTGGCGCTGACGGCATCCAGGTCTATGTGGTTGACGGCGACATGTCCGCCGAAGCCCTTGACGCCGGCCGGCGCCGCCAGTTCCGCCAACTGGTCCGCGACGCTGGCCTGGAAATCTCGGCTTTGTGCGGCGATTTGGGCGGCCATGGCTTCCAAATCGAAGCTGAGAACACAGTCAAGATCAGCCGTTCCAAAGCGATTGTCGACCTGGCTGTTGACTTAGGCACGAACGTGGTGACCACGCACATCGGCGTCGTCCCCCCGGACCGCACCTCGCCGGTCTACCGCAATCAGCTCAAAGTCTGCCAGGAGCTGGGCAAGTATGCCGCCGCTCGCGGCGTGGCCTTTGCCATTGAGACTGGCCCGGAACCCGCGAAGCTCCTGGCGTCCTTCCTTGACGAAGTGAACTCCCCTGGCGTCGGCGTCAATCTTGACCCCGCCAACCTAGTCATGGTTCTCAATGACGACCCGGTGCAAGCCGTCTACACCCTGAAAAAGTACATCGTCCACACGCACGCCAAGGACGGCGTCCAGTACAAGCCCTGCGACCCCGTCAAGGTCTACGCCTCCTTTGCCGAGGGCGGCATAGAAGGCCTCAACATCGGCGAACTGTTCAATGAACTGCCTCTCGGAGAGGGAAAAGTGGATTGGGATCGCTATCTGGCAGCCCTTTCCGAAATAGGTTACCGGGGTTACCTCACCATCGAACGCGAGGTCGGGGCTAATCCTGAGGCGGACATCCGCACTGCTGTCAATTTCCTCAAAGCCAAAATCTGAGCCTGCCGCCGATGGCGCAAACGCCATCAAACAGCGCTACGCAGGCCCAAACAGGACAACACCGACTGACCGGACGATTGGCCGGCAAGTCCGTGTTGTCTCTTTTTTTCCCGGTTTTTCTTCCCCGCCCGCAACCGCATCCTGACGTCTTTTTCAAATGCCCCTCTGGCAACGATTTCATAACCACATCGCTCCCTGCCGTCAAAAAGGAACCCACCCATGAACTCAACAATCGATTCTGACAACCATGGCGCTCCTCCCCGCCCCCGCCGCAAAGCCGTCGCCGCCCTGCTCACGTTTCTCCCCCTCCTGGCCATCCTCATCGCCGTCATCACCTTTGTCGCCTGCCGCAAAGACAGCGACGGGCCGGAATTCCGCCTGACCTACAGCATTTTCTTCCCCTCCACTCACGTCCACACCAAGCTGGCAGAACAATGGGCCGAGGAAATCAAACTCCGCACCCAGGGCCGCGTTACCATTGACATCTATTCCGGCGCGGTTCTCTCCAGCGCCAGTGAAAACTACGACTGCGTCATTCATGGCGTCTCTGACCTTGGCATGAGCTGCTTCTCCTACTCCCGCGGCTTGTTCCCGCTCATCGAATGCCTGGACCTTCCGCATGGCTACCCTGACGGCAAGACCGCCACTAGCATCGCCAATGACTTCATCAACCACTTCCAGCCCCAGGAATTGGCCCAGACTCACTTCCTCTATGCTCATGCCCACGGCCCTGGCATTCTTGCCACCCAAGCCCCGGTCCAAACCTTGGCTGACATCCGCGGCCAGAACATCCGCGGCACCGGCATCACCGCCATGATCATCAACGCGCTCGGCGCCAACGCGGTCGGCATGAGCCAGCCTGACACGTTCGAGGCTCTTCGCAAAGGCGTTGTCAACGGCACCCTCTGCCCCATAGAAGCGCTCAAAGGCTGGAAACAAGGCGAAGTCATCAAGCACGTCACCAAAATCCCCGCCATCGGCTATACCACCACCATGTTCGTCGTCATGAACCAAAAAACGTGGGAAAAACTGCCGGCCGACATCCAGAAAATCATCACCGAGGTCAGCCAGGAATGGATACCCAAGCACGGCCAAGCCTGGGATGACGCCGACAACGAAGGCCTGCAATTCGTCACCGAACTGGGAAAAACCGTGACCGCAATCGCGCCAGAAGAAAACCAAAAGGCATCCGAAGCACTCGAACCCCTCTTTGATCATTGGGTACAGGAAACCAAGCAGAAAAAACAGCCCGGACTGGAAGCACTCATCTTCATCAACAACAAGCTCGGACGATAGAATGATGAATGCTAAATGATGAATGATGAATGATAAATGATAAATGCGCCTCAGCATTCAGCATTCAACATTCAGCATTCAACATTCAGCCCCTCGACCCTCGACCCTATTCATAAGGCTCACTATGTGGAACATTTACCGCAAAATCGTCACTGGGCTGGTCTTATTTCTAACCAGCCTAGCTGGTCTGGCTGTTCTTCTCATCGTCATTGTCACCTGCCTTGACGTCATTCTTCGTCGTTGCGGCTATCCCATTCCCGGCGCTGTTGACATTGTCCAGATTGCTGCTTGCATTGCTGCCATCTGCGCCCTGCCCTACACCACCGCTGTCAAGGGGCACGTCGCCGTGGAGTTCTTCTTCCAGAATCTGCCTCGGACTGCCAAGATCATTGCGGATGGCTTTTCCCGTCTAGTCATGATGGTTCTGTTCAGCGTCATGTCTGTGCGCTGCGTCACCTACGGCATCACCCTGATGCACCGCAACAGCGTGTCTCTAACCCTCAAAATCCCCTTGTTCTGGGTTCTCTGGGTCATGGCTTTTTCCCTTGCGGTCGTCGTCCTCGTCAAGTTCTACAATCTGGCCCATCCTGGGAAGGAGATGATGAAACCATGAGCCTTCTTCCTCTCGGCATTCTCGGCTGCATCGCTCTTCTGGCCATGCTCATCCTCAGCATGCCAGTCGGCTTTGCGCTCACCTTGGTTGGCGCTGTCGGCTTCGCGATCGCCATTCACAATCCTGCCACGGCAACGCATCTTCTCGTCAGCGTCTTCTATGAGAATTTCACCAAGTACGACCTAAGCATCATTCCTCTTTTCATCCTCATGGGCCAGGTGTCGTACCATTCCGGCATCAGCCGCCGTCTGTTTGACGCTGCCAACTGCTGGCTGGGGCGTCTTCCTGGCGGCCTTGGCCTGGCCACCATTGGCGCGGCCGCCGCTTTCGGCGCTGTCTGCGGCTCTGGGCCGGCCAGCGCTGCCACCATGACCGCCGTCGCCATGCCGGAAATGCGGCGTCACAAGTTCAACATCGACTTTGGCGCTGGCATCATCGCCGCAGGGGGCAGCCTCGGCATCATGGTGCCGCCCAGCGTCGTCTTCATCGTCTACGCCATCATGACTGAACTGTCGCCAGCCACTCTCTTCATCGCCGGCATCCTCCCCAGCCTCATGGTGACCATCCTCTTCGGCCTCTACATCTTCCTCATCTGCCGAAAACGGCCTGAACTGGCACCCCTGGGACGTTCCTTCACCTGGCGCGAACGTTTCCGTTCGCTCACTGGCATCACTGAAACCTTAATCCTCTTCACGGCCGTCATGGGTGGCATGTTCACCGGCTGGTTCACCCCCACCGAAGCCGCCGCCGTCGGCGCGGGAGGCAGCATCCTCATCGCCTCAATCCAAAAGAAACTGACTATCAAAGTTCTCTGGCAATCGCTGATGGAAACCGTCCGCACCTCCTGCATGGTTCTCATCATCGTGGCTGGCGCCCTGGTGTTCGGGCGCTTCCTGGCAGTGACCAACCTGCCGACCTACCTGGCCTCTGGCCTGGCCGAATTGCCTGTGCCCAGCTGGGTAACCATGGCCATCATCCTCTTCTTCTACATGGTCTCCGGATGCTTTGTTGACGCGCTCGCCCTCGTCCTGCTGACCATCCCCATCTTCTATCCAATCGTACTCACGCTTGGCTACGACCCGGTCTGGTTTGGTATCATGGTCGTCATGCTCGTCCAGATGGGCGTCATCACCCCGCCGGTCGGCGTCAACGTCTACGTCGTCAGCGGCATTGAACGCACCATCCCCATGCAGAATATCTTCCGCCACGCCCTGCCGTTCGCCGGCCTGCTCGTCATCGCCTGCATCATCATGATGCTTTTCCCTGACATCGCCCTCGCCCTGCCCCGCGCACTGGGACGGTGACCAGCGCCAATGCGCACCGCAGACGTTTTTTTGCCAGCTCCGCGCTGGAATATCGCCAGCGCGGCGTTAACTTGTCTACGTAACCAATATCCGATTTGTCCGATGCGTCTTTATTTAGAGTGCTGCCCTTCTCTCAACCAGGAGACACCTCCATGCAGGACACCCCAACCCTGACCAAGCGCATCCTCTTCTGCACAGACTTCTCGCCAAACGCCAGCCTTGCCTTTGACTATGCCATTGACGCAGCCGCCCGGCGCCCTGGCTGCATACTCTACCTCATCCACGTAATCCCAGCGCCAGACGCACAGTTCTGGAAAACCTACATCCGCGAAGAAGGCATTGACCTCAACCAAAAAGCCAAAGACGGCATCGACGCCAAAATCGACGCGGAATACCGCCCACGAGTCCCAGAAGGCGTCAATTTCAAAACTGAATTCCGCATCGGCAAAGCCTACGTCGAAATCATCAACTTTGCCAAAGCCATCGATGCCAACCTCATCGTCTTGGGACGGCAAGGCGGCAGCGCACTGGAATCGCTCTTCTTTGGCACCGTCGCCGAAAAAGTGGTCAAACGCGCCCAATGCCCTGTCCTTGTCATCCCTTTGCCCTAACCCCCATCACTCCTGGAGTCCGCTGACATGACCGAGAACCTCGCCAGCCAATTGAAAGAACTGATCGTCGAAAGACTATTCCTCGACATCAATCCCGAAGACATCGAGGACGAGGTAGAACTGTCCGAATACGGCGTCGATTCCTTCCTGCTGCTGGAATTGATCGTCGCGATGGAGGAAATGTTCGAGGTGAAATTCGAGCCTTCCGATATCACCGCCGAAGTCCTGAAATCCGTCCAGTCCCTAGTCGAACTCATCCGCTCAAAGCAGTAAGAACCCCTCGCCCCTCGCCCCTAAAAAAGTCCCCTGCCATGCCATCATCCACCCTGGTTACCTGTCCCGGTTTTTACCGCCATCACTTGCAGGGCATCGCCACTGACGGTGTCGACGTCTTCTGGTGCTTCACCTCGGTCTTAGTAAAGACCACCTTAGACGGCCGCCTGCTCAACAAAATTCCGGTCGCCACCCACCACGGCGACTTATGCTGGCATGACGGCAAAGTCTATGTCGCCGTCAACCTGGGCAGATTCAACCAGGAGCCAGGCCAGGCCCACAACTGGATTTTCGTGTACGACGACACGTCCTTCGACTTCCTCGAAAAATACCACGTGCCCGAAGTCGTCCACGGCGCTGGCGGCATGGAATGGCACGACGGCGTTTTCCAGGTCATTGGCGGACTTCCTGTCGGCTACGAGGAGAACTACGTCTATACCTATTCACCCACCTTCGACTTCCAGGAACGGCACGTCATTCCCAGCGGCTACACCAAGCTCGGCATCCAGACCGCCTGCCATGCCCACGACCGCTGGTGGTTCGGATGCTACGGCGACCCGGATGTCACCCTCCAGGCCGACAACAAATTCAACCTTCTCGCCATCCATAAAATCAGCACCAGCGTCGGCATCATCTGCCTGCCTGACGGTTCGTTCCGCCTTGGCCGCTCTGCCAGGACCCCCTCTGGCTTCACCGGTGCCATCCAAACGGCCTCACTCCATGACTTCCAATAATCCTACGCCTCCTGCCCCTAACGAATGATGAATGATGAATGATGAATGATGAATGATGAAATGCGCCTCAACATTCAGCATTCAGCATTCAACATTCAGCATTCAGCATTCAGCCCCTCGCCCCTAATTTTCGCCATCCAAACGGCCTCACTCCATGACTTCCAATAATCCTACGCCTCCCGCCCGACCTGACGA
>Ga0123335_1002254_pt1 | contig 29253 bp, 21 predicted proteins | sample BiotimSIPDNA_2_FD_89707 | JGI IMG/M metagenome (GOLD analysis project Ga0123335, IMG submission 89707) | Anaerobic biogas reactor microbial communites from Washington, USA - Biogas_R2 time_0 SIP DNA | ecosystem: Engineered > Bioreactor > Anaerobic > Unclassified | place: Washington, USA... | reverse complement strand
TGATCCTCTTATGGGAAACATTGCACAAAAGAGTCAGGTGTGGATGTCACATGGTGACACCATTGTTCGGATTCCTGATCACTTCAGGATTATTGCTTCAACAGAGGATGTTGATATGGCCGCCTACCGGATAGAGGGAGAACAGACCTGGGGTGTGCAGTTTCATCCCGAAGTATTCCATACGGAGGAGGGCACGAAGATACTGGACAATTTCCTCTCCATTTGTGGGATGAAGAAGGACTGGACGCCTGCCTCCTTCATTGAGTCTACTGTAGAGGAGTTACGTGAGCAGTTGGGTGACGACAAGGTAATCCTGGCGCTCTCAGGAGGGGTCGACTCTTCGGTGACAGCAGTATTGCTAAACAAAGCCATCGGTCGCAACCTCACCTGTATCTTCGTAGACCATGGTTTACTGCGCAAGAATGAATTTGAGACGGTATTGGAAAACTATGAACATTTAGGCCTGAACGTGATTGGCGTGGATGCGAAGCAGCATTTCTACAAGGAGTTATCGGGTGTGACCGATCCGGAACAGAAGCGTAAAATCATCGGCAAGGGTTTTATTGATACGTTCGATCGGGAAGCGCACAAGCTGCAGGATATCAAATGGCTGGCACAGGGTACCATCTATCCCGATATTATTGAGTCACTCTCTATTACCGGTGTCACGATCAAAAGTCACCACAATGTGGGTGGATTGCCGGAGAAGATGAACCTAAAGCTTTGTGAACCATTGAAGTTGCTCTTCAAGGATGAGGTGCGCCGTATTGGTCTGGAACTGGGAATGCAGCCCCATCTGATTCACCGTCATCCATTTCCTGGTCCGGGATTGGGTATTCGTATCCTGGGGGAGATTACCCCGGACAAGGTGCGGATGGCACAGGAGGCAGATGATATTTTCATCTCCAATCTTAGGAGTGCCGGATTGTATGACCAGGTGTGGCAGGCGGGAGCGATTTTGTTACCAGTACAATCGGTAGGTGTGATGGGCGATGAGCGAACTTATGAGAATACAATCGCATTGAGGGCAGTCACTTCGACCGATGCGATGACAGCCGATTGGGCACATTTACCCTATTCTTTTCTGGCAAAGGTTTCGAATGAGATCATCAATCGGGTGAAAGGAGTAAACCGAGTGGTCTACGATATCTCTTCCAAACCACCCGCAACGATCGAGTGGGAGTGATACATCCTCCATTAACAGGTTGTTAGGATTCCTCCTGACTTATCTTATTATCGGCTGTGTGATCTTGATCACGCAGCTGTTTTTTTTCGTTTCTATTAAGTTCAGGGTAAGCTATACGCGAGTGATAGATGGTCTGCAGCTTTTCAACGAAAACATCTTTCACTGTCTGGATGTCACGGAAGGTGATGGGTGCCATCTTAAAATAACCTTCATAAAGCTGAGCATCGATAATCTTATCTACCAATGTACGGATCGATTCCTCTGTATATTCAGGTAGGCTACGGGAGGAGGCCTCCACTGAGTCTGCCATCATCATGATTGCTTCTTCACGGGTGAAAGGGTTGGGACCCGGGTAGCGGAAATCGGATTCCTTCACCTCTTTGCCGGGGTTGGCATTCTTCCATGAAATATAGAAGAATTTAGGCATGCTTGTGCCGTGATGTGTTTCGATGAAGTCGATGATCTGTTTAGGGATGTTATTTTTTTGTGCGATCTTCACCCCATCCTTAACATGATTGATAATGATGCGTGCGCTCTCTTCAAAAGGAAGTCCTGCGTGTGGATTCATGCCCGGTGTTTGGTTCTCGGTGAAGAATGCAGGATTCACCATCTTCCCGATATCATGGTAAAGCGCACCTGTACGGATAAGCGAAGCGTTGGCTCCCAGTTTTGAAGCCGCAGCCATCGCGAGGTTGGATACCTGCATCGAGTGTTGAAAAGTGCCCGGAGCCTTTTCCGAGAGCTCTTTCAGAAGTGGTTTGTTGATGTTGGAAAGCTCCACCAATGAAACGCCGGAGATAAATCCAAACGACTGTTCTACCAGGTATACAAGGGTGTATGAGAACATGATAAAGATGAAGTTGATCAGGAAGTAAATCAGCATCACCCAGTTTGTTTCTTTGATGCTCCCCTCCTGGTATAACGTCAGACCCACATATACCAATACGTAAGTTAGCAGGATGAAAAAAGAGCTTCTGATAAGTTGTGATCGTTCCGACAACTCTTTGAGCATAAAGATGGAAACCATCGCTACCGACATCTGAATTACGATAAACTCAAAGGGGTAGGGAACCATCAACGAGCTGAGAATTACGGTGATCAGACTTGTGAAGAGTGCGGTACGTGAGTCGATGAAGGTACGGATCAGGATGGTCACGATGGCGTATGGGATAATGAATACGCTGAAGAGCTCAAAACGTACCGTCACGGCGGTGAGTAACAGAAAAATCACAATCAGCAATACCATGAAGACCACATGCTTGCGGTTGCGATATTCGTTGGGTCGAAAAAAGAGAAGGTACATGTAAAATGATCCGAACATCAGTAGGATCAGCATCAGTTGCCCTACAATTATTCCGCTGTTTTTGCCGGCACCACCGCTGCGTTCCTCGGTAACCCGCTTCAACGAGGAGAGGATGTTGTAGGTGTGGGCATCGACGATTTCTCCCTGGTCAATGATTCGCTGTCCCAGCTGCACCATTCCACGGCTGATGTCTATCTGTTGAATAAACTCTTTTTCTGCTTTTTCTGAAGTGGCGGCATCGAAGATGATGTTCTCCCTAATATAGTCATTGATATCAGCAGATCTCAATAGATCGATATCCATCGATTCTGGAAAATCATCCAATACTTTTTCATAGGCGGACCGGATGGTGAAGAATGATTCTATATTTCTAGATTCTGCCATATTCCCTTCCTTGAGGCGCAGTCCTCCTGTTACAGATGCCGCAATGCGGTCATAATCCTCGGAACGCATGATGCCTTCGTCATATACTTCCAGTAATTTTTTACGGATGTAGAGCTTGTAGTCAGCCGGCAGCCCTGACAATCTCTCTTTCAGGTTAACGTCGGCATCGAAATCGGCCAAGGCATTCTTCTGAACATTGTCGTCAGTCTCAAAATAGGGTTCGTAATATTGCAGAAGGCTGTCCTGTTCAGCCTGAAGTTGTTCAGATGTCTTGTATATCGGGAAATCGAAAGGAGCCATCAGCAACCCATATTGCCATGGTCTTCCCTCGTTGAATGAGTACTTGAAGCTGCCCTGTCGGGGGAAGAGGTAAGTTACGAGCAGAACCGCAATGACGAAGACCAGCGGCACAAAAACGCGTGTCCGGATCTTTATTTTTTTCTTCTTCGATGGGTTTTGATGCATACCTCAGACGATTGGATATAGTTTAATTCCTTAAAACAAATAAGCAAATGAAAAGTTTGTTCAGCAGGACATTTCCTGCGATATCAGCAACAATATGATCGAGCGAACTTTTTTCAGCTCAAATTAATCAATTACTTTTGCAACGGATTTGAATTGTTCTCATGCTGAGAAGATAGATGGCGAAAAAAAATAATTGATTAGCTATGGAGGAGCGTATCGAGCATTCTGAAATTGATCTGGTTTATATGTGGGTTGATGGCAATGATCCACTCTGGATTGCCAAAAAACAACAGGTTACAGGGATGGTGAGTGATCAATCGGAAGAAAATAACAGGGGACGATACATCAACAATGATGAACTAAGGTATTCTTTGCGCTCAGCAGAGCTGAATGTTCCCTGGATCAGAAAAATCTTTATCGTAACAGATAACCAGTCTCCTGACTGGCTGGTGAGAGATCATCCTAAAATCGAGGTAGTGGATCATACCGAGATACTTCCCCCAGAGGCGCTTCCATGTTTCAATTCGAGCGTAATCGAATATTTCATTCACAGGATTCCGGGACTGGGTGAGTGTTTCTTGTTGGCGAATGATGATATTTTCTTCAATAAACCTCTGAAACCTTCTTTTTTCTTTGATTCCAATGGTTTACCCTATGTGCGACTGAAAAGAAAATTGTTGGGCCGATGGCACTACACGGTGAAAAAGCTATTTCGGAAACGATTGGGGCAGTACATCTCCAAGGTACTTGAAGGTGCTACCATGGTACATCATCAATTTGGGAAGTTTTATTCTGGAGTTCCACATCACAACGTAGACGCATATCGAAGGGATGATTACCGCTATGCTGCTGAACATGTTTTCAGTGACAGGGTTAAGGCATCACAGGGTAATCATGTCAGGAAGTATGGTGATTTGCATCGATCCGCTTTCTCCTATTATCTATTGGCTACCGATAAGGCACATCTGAGATATGTAAATCGTCGAGAATCAATGAGACTGAATGTTCACAAGCAACATTTCATGGAACGGTTGATGTGTTACAACCCCCCCCTGTTTTGTTTGAACGACAGCCAACGTGTTTCTGATGCTGATCGTGAGGCAATAAAGCCATTCCTGGAATTACTCTTCCCTCGAAAATCATTGTTTGAAAAAACAAACGATGAGTGACCGTTACAGTTCAAAGTTCGATTTCTCCGGCAGAATGGTCTGAAATGCCTTATTCAGTTGCTCCATCACCGCATTGTAATTGCGGATGTGTCCATTGTCGTTCAGGCAGATCAGCTTGTATCGCTGTTCCTCAATTGCCTTAATAGCCTGTTTCGATTTGAGAATCAGCGGAAACATCTTGGTGTCACTGTAGGTGTTGTAGGGATTGAAGTTGGAACGGCATATCTGCCAGGTGCGGAACAGTTCAGGGGTATAATCACTTGTGTTCCGGAACCGGTTCACCGAGACGGCCGTCAGGTGCTCTCCGGCATAATCCCACACCTCATTGAAAGTCGATTTCAGGAAGGGTTGTGCATTGTGCGGGGTGATGAGGGTGATAAACTTTCCATAGGGCTGCAACAGACGGGTCAGTCTGCTTCTTTTCCCGTAGGAGGGGTGAAACCATTTGTCATGGTCACGTGACAGAACCTCTCGTTTGTCGAATCGTTCGTTGATCAGCCGGATATTGTTTTTAAGGGTCTTCGACCAAAGGCCAATACCGGAATTGTGTCGGAATGCTGCAATATCGTTTGGCAAGCCATTGGTGAAGAAACGTTCCTGCGTAAGGTGGTTTATGATGAAAAAATCGTCATTAAAATAGACAAAGTGCTCTGCAAGATCAGGTATCCGATGTATATAGCTCTCGATCAGTGTTGAGTTGAATACTGGCAGATATTGTGAGGGAATATAATCTGAATGATTCACCAACTGTAGTTTAGGGTGGTCGATGTTCAGCCATTCCGGTTTTTGGCCACACGTGACAAAATGTACTTTGCGTACCCATGGTGCGAATTTTTCCAACCCCCTGAACCAGTATCTCAGAAGGCCATGGTCCCGAAAACGAGCCTCTGTCATCTCATTCTTCAGGTTGTCTATCTTGCCGGAGTGTTTCGCAAAATCAGCTTTCCATTTTGGGTCATCCATGTCCACCCAAGTGACTACAAAATCAATTTCCATCCTATTTGCAATTTAAATGTCCCGATCTCTATGAAATATTCTCCACTGCCAGGCGAAGCCTGCGAACGGTCTCATCTTTACCGATCAGTTCCGTTATCAGGAACATATGAGGTCCTTTTCCGGCGCCTACAACCGCTAAACGGAAAGCGTTCATCACATTTCCAGTATGGTAGTTGTTACGCTGGATCCAATCCATTACAACTGATTCCTGTGCATCTGCTGAGAAGTCATCCATCGTCTCGAGCATAGTTGCCAACTCTATCATCTGTCCAGGTGTCTCCTCTTTCCATCGTTTGCGCACCGTTTTCTCATCGTAGCTCAGGGGTGCCTCAAAAAAATAGGATGACTGATCCCATAACTCATGTGCGAAGTGAATTCGTTCTTTCACAATTCCAGCCACACGTTCTACCATCTCCTTGGGAGCATCGATACCTCGCTGATATAGATCGGTCATGAAGGTCTCTGCCAACAAGTTGTCGGGCATGGTAAGAATGTATTGGTGGTTGAACCATTTTGCTTTCTCCTGATCGAAGCGGGCACCACTCTTGCTACAGCGTTCAAACGTGAAGGCACTTGTAAGCTCCTCGAGAGAGAAAATTTCCTGCTCCGTGCCGGGATTCCATCCGAGAAATGCAAGGAAGTTAATTACCGCTTCGGGTAGATAGCCACTTTCGCGAAATCCTGAGGAGCGGTCGCCGCTGTTAGGGTCTTGCCACTCGATTGGAAATACGGGGAAGCCGAGGCGATCACCGTCACGTTTACTCAGTTTGCCATTGCCCTCCGGTTTAAGCAACAGAGGCAGATGCGCGAAGAGGGGCATGCTTTCTTCCCAACCGAGACTCCGGTAAAGCCATACGTGTAAAGGTGCAGATGGGAGCCACTCCTCACCACGAATCACATGTGTGATTTTCATCAGGTGGTCGTCAACCACGTTGGCCAGGTGGTAAGTGGGTAGCTCATCTGCCGACTTGTAAATCACCTTGTCGTCAAGTACCGATGAGTTGATCACTACTCTACCGCGAATCAGGTCGTTCACAACAATCTCGTGACCCGGTTCGATTTTGATGCGTACCACATGTTGTGCCTTGTTTTGGATCAGGTAGTCGGTTTCTTCTTTGGTAAGTGTGAGGCTGTTGCGCATCTGCATGCGGGTGGAGGCATCATACTGGAAGTTCTCTTTTTCTGAACGATGTAATTCAAGTTCTTCTGGTGTATCAAAAGCAATATAAGCCGAGCCTTCTTCCAGAAGCCTGTGTACATGCTCCTTATATATCTCCTTTCTTTGTGACTGTTTGTAGGGTCCGTAATCACCTCCCTGCCGCGGACTTTCATCGAAAGAGAGTCCCAACCAGTCGAAAGTCTCCTGGATATACTCCTCGGCACCTTCTACAAAACGTGTAGTGTCTGTATCTTCAATGCGTAGGATGAAGGAGCCTCCCTGTTGTCGTGCGAACAGGTAGTTGTAGAGGGCAGTACGAACACCGCCAATATGTAATGGCCCGGTTGGGCTGGGAGCAAAACGTACTCTTGGATTTTGTTGCATCTTTATTTTCACTCTTTTGTTGATCCCGACAACCGCTAATCAGTGAGGGTTGGTGTGTAGGGTGTTAGTATTAAAACCTTTGTTTTTTTTACAATCTGCAAAGATAGGGAAAAAGGTCCGGTCATTCAGCTTCTATTGCGTCAAAAATGCGTAGCCTATTAACTGAAAGCAATTTCTGGATAACCAATCAACTTTTCTCCTATCACTGCGAACCATCAGTCACGAGTTATGATTCATCGTGAATCAGTCTGTATCCATCTTTTTGAGAATCAGCCGTGTTTCGTTTCCCATGTTGAATAGTAGGTCTATGATACTCAGGTCAGGCATCAACCCATTTTTATCGGCAAATACCTGGTAGTAATGAGGTATCTGGAACGGAGCACATCTTTTTGGATGAATAAGCTCCCTGAAATCCTGCATATTATTCGGAGTTTCAGCTATGTATGCTGAGGTGTAGGAAACAGTAGTTTCAATACCTATTAAACGACCTGTCAGATGACGTAATCCTTCATTAAAATCATGCAGAAAAGTGAATCTCTTCTCATAAAAGGGGCGATATTCATCTTCATAATATTGAAAGAACGGTGTGGAGCGGTATGCCGACAAGATTGCGTTCCAATGCAGATGCTGCCAATTGCCATGGTCGGCAATCCGAATGTCACGCATGATGCTCCTGTTACCGGTGGTTTTTTCTACCGGAATGCTAAGGGGAAGGATCCCGTTGGCACCAGCAATGTGACAACGGTTTCGATAGCTCTGTTTTTGATAGTGATCGCAGACCTCAATTGTTACCTGCTCAGCATTGAAAAGCAGTGCATAGTAGGTGACGGGTGCAAGATAGCAGGAGGAGAGTAGCACCGTTTGATGTGCAACTCCACTGCTCATGCAGGTACTCTTGCACTGCGGAATAACCTGTTCCAGCGTATCTTCCCGTTAAACCATCCCTTGTCTTTTTCCAGTGAGAGCCAGATAAGCATCGGTTTACCCACGATATGATCTTCCGGAACGAAACCCCATACCCGAGAGTCGGCCGAGTTGTGACGGTTGTCGCCCATCATGAAGTAATAATCGAACCGGAAGGTATAGGAGTCAGATTCTACACCGTTGATGAACACTTTACCGTCGCGATATTCAAAATCATTCCCTTCATAATTCTTGATACAGCGTTCGTATGCCGCCACCTTAAAAGCTGTGTTCTCATTGAAGGTAATCGTTTCTCCCTTCTTGGGGATCCAGATAGGACCAAAGGTGTCACGCGACCAACCTGTGTTGTGATTGAGCGGATAATAATAGCTCATACCAGCCTGTTCTTTCTCCTTGATGATATTCCACACAAACGGTTTGGCGTTTAAACCAGCTACCATCTCTTCCGTGAGGGGGATGCTGAAGTAGAGACGTCCATTGTTCCCGTTACGGGGCTGTAAGCCGAATATTGCCAGACTTAAACTGTCCACGCCTGACAGGTCCTGTGAACGTGTGACCACCTGTCCGTAGTTGTTCTGCGTTTCATAGTCTGCCTTGTTGATGCCAAGTTCTTGGAAGAGCTCCGAGGAAATTGCAGTACCATCGGTGTGGATCATATAGTTGTGTTGGGAGTAGCGCGGGTTGGGTAGATAGTTGCCGTCGATAAAGACGCTGTCGTTGCTTAGGGAGATGGTCTCACCAGGCAGGCCGATACAGCGTTTCACGTAGTTTTCTCTCCGGTCCACCGGACGGTAGACGATCTCTCCATAAGTACGCCGGTCTGATCGCACACCTGTGCTGCCATTGGGATTTAGCTTCGAGAGGGTGTAGAAGTCAACCCCCTGCATGTTGAGAGCCACTGTGTCGCCGGTAGGGAAGTTGAAGACCACGATATCGTTTCGTTCCACCTTGCCGAACCCTTTCAGTCGTTTGTATTTCCATTGCGGCTTCTCAATATATGACTTGCCACCCACCACCGGCATGGTGTGTTGTGCCAGTGGAAAAGAGAGAGGTGTGATGGGAGCGCGTGGACCATAGCTTAGCTTGCTCACGGCCAGGAAATCACCCACCAGCAGTGACTTTTCCAATGAAGAGGTGGGTATCTGATAGTTCTGAAAGAAGAAGGTGTTGATGAAATAAACCGCCACCAGCGCGAAGAGGATGGCATCCACCCATTCCATGGTCTTGCGGAAGGGTTCGTTCTTCGATTTCTTCCAGAAGGACCAGGGGATGAACTTGGTGATATAGATGTCGAAGAAAAGTAGTATGAACAGCAGTATCCATGGTGATCCTGCCCAAAGTGAGAAGAGGAGGGTTGCGGCAACCCAGACGGCAAACCAGAACCATTGGTGTTTTGTTGCCGATGAAACACGTTGTTTAAATGTCATAGCGTCAATTCTTACGATATCTGTTTATAATGAACCCAGCATATCTCTCATCCCAAGAAATCCTTTCTTACCCCTGGTGAACTCGGCAGCAAGGACCGCTCCAAGGGCAAGTCCACTGCGGTTTTTCGCATCATGGGTGATGCGAATGGTGTCACACGCCGATTCGTAGATCACGGTATGGATACCGGGTACCTCACCTTCACGAAACGCTTCGATGGCCAGCTCACTGGGTTCACTCTCCTGTCCTGAGACCCACTTTTCTTTGCGATCCAGCTTTTCAATAATTCCCTCTGCGAGGGTGATGGCGGTTCCACTGGGGGCATCGAGCTTGTGTATATGGTGGGTCTCCTCCATCCGAACGTCGTATTCAGAATAACGGTTCATGACCTTTGCCAGATAGTTGCTTAGTGCAAAGAAGATATTGACACCCAAACTGAAGTTGGAGGCGTAGAAGAAGGTTTTTCCGTTTTTGTGGCACTCATCCTTGATTTCATCCAGGTGCTCCAGCCATCCTGTAGTACCTGATACAACAGCTACCCCGGCTGCGAATGCTCTCCTGTAATTTTGGAGTGCGCTCTGTGGCGAGGTGAATTCTATCGCCACATCGGCACTCCCGAAGGCGGACGAAGTGAATTTATCCTCTTCACCAATATCAATCGTGCAAACTATTTCATGTCCTCTCTCCAGGGCGATGCGTTCGATCTCATGACCCATCTTCCCGTATCCTATCAATGCAATTTTCATTTTTTAAATTTTCTATATACCTGTCGTTGACAGGTCGTGTAACCAACAAAAGTACAAAATAAATAGTTACTGAAAGTGCCTTGTACCATAAATTCACCTTCTGTTGCATGTTGCGACTAAAGCCATCCCTGTCTGCGGTACCAGGCGACTGTCATCTCTACCCCCTCTTTCAATTTCCAGTTAGGTATAAAATCGATATCCTCTTTCAGAGGGGTTACATCGCAATTCCAGTTGCGCTGTTTCATTATTTGGTACTTATCGCTGTTAAAAGTACTTGTCTTGCCCAATAGTGCCGATAAGCCACCATTCAGACAGGCTGCCTGTTTTGTCAACCAGAGCGGTATCTTTAGACGGATTACTCTCTTTTTTCCGAGTACCTCCTTTACGATGGCATTAAATTGGGTATCAGTATAGCTGTCGCCGTCGGCTAGAAAATAAATTTTGTTTTTGATCCCTTTTGCCAGGAGGTTGAAGATCACTCCTGCCAGATCCATACTATGGATGAATGTGAGTAGCTGTTTACGGAAACCAACACCCACATCCAGACCATTTTGTACCGCTTTCATAAGGATCAGGTAATCCTTGTCGCGTGGTCCGTAAACACCTGTTGGACGGATGATCAACCAAGGGATATTCTTCTGGTTGAACAGGAATTGTTCCGCCTTAAGCTTGCTTCTGCCATATGCCGTGTTGGGATTGGGTACACTTTCAACACTGAAAGGGGTGTACCCCTTTTCATCTCCGGGTCCCATGACACTGAGTGAGCTGAGCAGTATGAAGGTGCCGGAAAGTGCATCTGCTGCTTGAAGTGCTTCTGCCAGGTTGCGGGTGTATTGGTAGTTCACCCTGTCAAACTCCTCATTGCGTCGTGCCTTGGTGAGACCGGCAACATGGATTACAGCATCGAAAGGACCAACATGTTCCACTTGTCCCCGCAGTTGTTGGGTAAGCATCCTTGAATCATCATATTGGAGGTCGATGAATTTGATTCGTTCATCCTGTAGGTATTGAAGGCTGCTTCCGGAGCGAATGCCCGCCCAGGTCTCATGTCCCAGCTCGAGAGCCTTGTCGACGATGGTGCTGCCGATAAAACCGCTGGCGCCGGTGATGAGTATTCTTTTTTTGTCCATTGTGAATCATTTCTCTTCTGCAAAAATAAGGATATCTTCATGAAAACGTCCTATCTTAAGCATTCAGATTATTTTTTTTATTACCTTGCGTTAACTAAAACCGGACTCATTTGTTTTAGTTATATTAATCAATAGAGATATTATGAGCAGAAAAACTAACACCTCTTCCACTGAAAGCAAACCCAGGAAGAAAGAACTGATTACGTCCATCACACAATTCCTCACAGAAAACAATGATAAACAATACAATTACAAACAGATAGCAGCAGCTATAAACGTACGGAGCGAAGAGGGCCGACGACAGTTGGTGAAGGTGCTCGACAAGCTACGCGATGAAGATTTGCTGCTTGAGACCTCTCGAGGCAGGTACCGGATCAATAATCGTGGCTTGATGCTGGAGGGCCGTTTTGAGAGAAGAAGCAACGGCAAGAACTTTTTTGTACCTGACGATGATGCGAACATTATCTACATTCCCGAACGCAATAGCAAGCATGCCATGAATGGAGACCGGGTACGGGTTCAGTTGCTGGCCAAACGCAAACGAGCCGAAACAGAGGGAACGGTTGTGGAAATTCTTCAACACACTCAGAGTCGCTTTGTGGGGGTGTTGGAGGTACAGAAACACTTCGCTTTCCTGGTAATGGACAACAAGTATCTTTCCAACGATATCTTTATCCCGAAGGAGGATCTCAATGGAGCCGGAAACGGTGATAAAGTGGTAGTTGAGATTGTTGAGTGGCCTGAGAAGGCAAACAACCCTGTGGGTAAGGTGATTGATGTCCTGGGCAAGCCGGGACAGAACGATACTGAAATGCATGCCATCCTGGCACAGTACGATCTGCCCTACAAGTATCCGGCGGATGTGGAGAAATATGCCGCGACAATTTCCGACAAGATTAGCCAGGAAGAGATCGCCAAACGGGAGGATTTTCGTGATGTGTTCACCATCACCATCGACCCAAAGGATGCGAAGGACTTTGACGATGCACTCTCACTGCGACAGCTTTCTCCCAGGGAGTGGGAGGTGGGAGTTCATATAGCCGATGTGACACATTACGTGAAGCCGGGTGATTTGGTGGACCGTGAGGCGGTGAATAGGGCTACATCGGTCTATCTGGTGGATCGCACCATCCCGATGTTGCCGGAACGACTCAGTAACGGGCTATGTTCGTTACGTCCACAGGAAGAAAAGCTCTGCTTCTCTGTTATCTTCAACCTCAACGACAAGGCGGAAATCAAAAAGTCGCGCATTGTCCGCACGGTGATCAAGTCGGATAGCCGTCTCACCTACGAGGATGCACAGGCTGTGATTGAGACCGGTAAAGGTGATTTCTCCTCTGAGATATTGAAAATGAACGACCTGGCTATCCAGCTTCGCGAACGCCGCTTTGCTGATGGAGCAATTAACTTCGAACGATATGAGGTGAAGTTCAACCTCGATGAGAAAGGAAAACCGCTAGGTGTCTACTTCAAGGAGTCGAAAGAGGCCAACCACCTGATTGAAGAGTTTATGTTGCTGGCAAATAAAGCTGTGGCAGAGGCTATCGGGCGGGTGCCTAAGGGCAAAAAAGCCCAAACGTTTGTCTATCGCATCCACGACATTCCCGATCCGGAGAAGTTGGATACCCTCAATAACTTCATCCTCCGTTTCGGGCATAAGATCAAACCAGAAGGCAGCAAGACCGAGGTAGCGAAAAGCATAAACGCTCTTCTAGACAAAGTTCAGGGACGTCCCGAAGAGAACCTGGTCGAGACAATTGCCATCCGTACAATGTCGAAGGCGATCTACTCAACCAAGAATGTGGGGCATTACGGGCTGGCTTTTGACTACTATACCCACTTCACATCACCCATCCGCCGCTATCCCGACATGATGGTACACCGTTTACTGGAGCATTACCTGGCTGGTGGCAAGAGTGTGAATCAGGGAGAACTTGAGGAGGAGTGCAAGCACTGTTCACAGATGGAGCAGGTGGCTTCCAACGCGGAACGAGATTCAATTAAGTACAAGCAGGTGGAGTTTATGTCGGACAAGATCGGCAAGGTGTATGACGGAGTGATATCCGGTATCACCGAATGGGGACTCTACGTTGAGATAAATGAGAACAAGTGTGAGGGGATGATTCCCATCCGAGAGCTGGATGATGATTTTTATGAGCTGGATGAGAAGAACTACCGATTGGTGGGACGTCGTTCCAAGCGTGAATATCGTCTCGGGCAACCGGTCTCAATACAGGTGGCACGTGCCAACCTCGATCGCAAGCAGCTAGATTTCACTTTTGCATAGGATATCCTTCTCTTCGGGTGTAACTGGCAGCCCGCAACTTACTCACCAGACGCAGTGCTATGGAGTTGTAGGCTGCTGCATCCCTGCCTTTACCTGCAATAAGAGCCTTGCCGGCCTTTTTCAGGGCGGCAAGCACGCTGTATGCAAACGCGTTGATAAAGTTGTAATAGGGATTGGAAGCCTCCGTGAGAAAGTAGACATATTCTGAGTAGAAGAATTGAGTTCTACTCAGTCCTCTGTTCTCCCGCTCATGATACCCTACAGCATTTTTCACCAATCCTAACCGGTAACCCTTTTTTTGCATCCGCAGTACGAAATTACGGTCCTCACCGTAATGTGCAAAGAGCGGGGCGAAGCCACCTACCTCACGGATGATCCGGGCAGGTACTAGCCAAAGTGCTGCATTGATAAATTTATATTCGGTAACTGCAGACGGCAACCGTTCGGCATCCCTCCTGTCACGAATGCCCGTATATTCAGCAAAACCAAAGTCAGTAGCATCACCTCTGCTGTTGAGGTGGAGGGGTGATAGTATCCCGTAAGCTTTCTCTCTTTCTGCAGCAGCCACCAGCTGGGTTAGCGTGTCAGGTTCGATGCGTGCATCCTGGTTCATTAAAAATAGATAGTCAAACCCTTTCTCCAGTGCATATCGAAAACCGATGTTGTTGGCCTTGCCGAATCCCAGGTTCTCTCCGCTATTGATCAGTACTACCTCGGGAAAACGTGAGCGTATGATTTCACAAGTGTGGTCATCTGAGCCGTTGTCCACCACAACTGTCGTGACCCGCAGGGTTGAGGCCCGCAGGGAGTGCAGGCAGCGATCGATCCATGGTTCGAAATTGTAGGATACGATTAGGACGCAAAGAGTTGGATTGAGGGTGTCATGTAACATGTGAAGCAGCTTATTTTTGTGTGATGATCCACTCCTTGATCTCCTGGATCATCTCAAGTCTCAGGAGGCGGCAAAATAGAAGGTAGAAGAAAGCCACAATAACGCTCCCTGTAAAGATAAAGAGCAAGTCATGCTGGATATTACGGGTTATGAACCATGCAATACCGCTACTAATCAGAGCCAGCAACAGGTAGGGAAGCACATCGCTGGCAAAAGCTGACAGAGAGTATCGGATTAGTCGCCGTGAAAGGATGAGAGAGATGATCAGTGTGACATAGGTATAGATAACCCAGCTGGCTGCAAGCCCCATGATACCATAACGAAAGAGCAGTGCGATGAGGAGCACCAGTATCAGTCGCCGGATGATCTCCACTCCGAGAAAGTAATTGGCTTTCTCTCTGGCGATAAAGAGCTCATTCAATATAAACGCAAAGGGAGAGATGATTCCCGCAAGTGTGAGTATCCGGAAGTAGGGTACTGCCGGCAACCATTTCTCCTGGAAGAGAAAGAGGAAAGTAGGCTCGGCAATCAGAATCATCAGGAATCCGATGGGAAAAGACAAGAAAGCGAGTGATTTCATCATTTTGCTCACCACACGATGCAACCTTTCAGTCTGATCGTTGATCTCGGGAAGTATCAGTATTGAGACGGATCGGAATGTGTTGGACAGGATTCCAAAAGGTATATCCTGATATTTCTGAGCCTGATTGTAATAGCCCACTTGATGCATCGCATTTGGATAGAAGTAGGCAATGATGGATGGGTAGATATTGTTAAAGACGGCGTTTATAAGAGAAGTAGTAACTAACTTGTAACTCAGCCTGGTAAAGGAGTGAAGCAGTTTTAGGCTGAACTGCTTCAGTGGTGTCCAGCGTGAGTAACTCCAGAGAAACAATGTGCGGAAGAGAGCAATAAGAAGGTTCTGCACAACCAACGACCAGACACCATATCCATTCAATGCCATCACTATGGCAACAATTACAGCAATAACTTGAGCCGCGAGATTCACACGAGTGATTCCTTTGAAATTTGCCTTTTTGGTAAGGAGTGTCATTTGGATCATACCCGCGGCATTGAGGATGAGTGAAAGGAAGAGAACGCGGGAAATAAGTATGAGCCGGGGATCGTGGAAGAGTTGTGCAATGAGGGGGGCTGCAGCGAATAGTAGCAAATAAAGCAAAATGCTGAACAGCAGGTTGAAATAGAATACAGTGCTGTACTCTTCATCTGTGATATGCTTTCTGTTGAGAAGGGCACGACTGAATCCACTATCAACAAGTAATGCTGAGAAAGCAATAAAGATGGTTAGTGCCCCGATCAATCCATATTCAGAGGGAGTAAGGATACGCATCAGCACGATACTACTACCCAAAAAGATGAGCTGTTGCCCAAATTTATCCAGAAAACTCCAGAAGAGTGATACTGTAGTTTTATGTTTGAGTGTTGGTTCCGTCATCAGAGGGTCTAAAAATAGCGGTTTGCCTCGCAAAAATACGCAACTTAATTTACATATCTGGATTTTTGACACCCTTGTTGCAACAGTCGTGAAAAATGTGTCTCTTGAAACTACCCGTTTTTTAAGGCTAATTTTGTTTTTTGATGTACATTTGCGAGAATGGCTTTTTCAGATGAGATCAAACAGAAGGCTCTAGACCTGGGCTTCGATGCATGCGGTATTTGCCGCGCTACCGAAAGCGGAGAGGAGGAGCGCTACATGCAGTGGTTGCAGGATCACTGGCAGGGAGGTATGGGTTATATGGAGCGTAACATCGACAAGCGACTCGATCCGCGTCTGCTGGTGGAGGGTGCACGTTCCATCATATCGGTTGCGCTGAATTACTATCCGCCTGTAAAACTTCCGGGAAAGGTGCCTCAGTTCGCCTATTATGCCTATGGGAAGGATTATCACGAGGTGGTAAGAGAGAAGCTTCGGTGCCTATTCGAATGGATAAGGGAGCGTGTTCCGGACGTTACAGGAAGGTATTTCTCCGACTCCGCACCCGTCCTGGAGCGATTTTGGGCAGCACGTGCAGGTTTGGGTTTCATTGGCAAGAATACTCTGCTGATAATTCCAGGCAAAGGTTCTTATTTTTTTCTTGGAGAGTTGATCATAGATATTGAACTCGATTACGATGAGCCTGTCACCGAGAACTGTGGCGACTGCACCCGCTGTCTCCGCTCCTGTCCCACCAATGCCATCGAAGAACCATACCGCTTGAATGCCACCCGTTGCATTTCCTATCAGACTATTGAAAATAAGGGTGAGATAGCACCCGAAATTGTACCCAATTTACGGAACAATGTTTACGGCTGTGATATCTGCCAGAAGGTATGTCCCTGGAATCGGGATGCCATGTCGCACAACATACCTGAGTTCATGCCATCGGATGCATTTCTGAAACTTGATCTGGAGCAGATCATGGAGATGGATGAGGATCGCTGGAACCATATCTTTCGTCAGTCGGCAGTAAAAAGAGCTAAGTTAAGCGGTTTGAAACGCAACGCATCAGCCATTTCCAAAAGTCGCAGGAAATAGCTACATTTGCATTTTGCAGCAAGATTATGACAATAGAGGAATCATTTGATATCCGGGCAAAAAGTATGTTGCCGGAGGGCGAGAGGGAAGTGGAAAATACACTGCGTCCCCTTACCTTTACTGGCTTCAACGGACAGGAGAAGATCGTAGAAAACCTGAAGATTTTCGTAAGTGCCGCCCGTATGAGAGGTGAATCGCTCGATCACGTGCTGCTACACGGTCCCCCAGGACTGGGTAAAACCACCCTGTCGAACATCATCGCCAATGAGCTGGGTGTTGGGTTCAGGGTTTCCTCAGGACCGGTGCTTGACAAGCCGGGTGACCTTGCTGGAATACTCACCTCGTTGGAACCCAACGATGTTCTATTTATTGACGAGATACATCGTCTCTCACCTGTGGTGGAGGAGTACCTCTACAGTGCGATGGAGGACTATCGCATCGACATCGTAATCGACAAGGGACCGAGTGCCCGCTCCATACAAATCGACCTCAATCCTTTCACACTGGTGGGTGCTACCACCCGCAGCGGTCTGCTCACCAGTCCCCTACGTGCCCGCTTCGGGATAAATATGCATCTTGAATATTACGACATCGATACCCTTACAGGTATTGTCCTAAGATCTGCAGATATCCTGCAGATAGCTTGCGACCGGAATGCTGCATTGGAGATTGCCTCACGCAGCCGCGGTACACCGCGAGTGGCCAACGCCCTTCTGCGAAGGGTGCGTGACTTTGCACAGGTGAAGGGCAACGGGCGTATTGACCGGGCCATTTCAACCTATGCGCTCGAAGCGCTTTACATTGACAAACATGGGCTGGATGAAATCGACAATAAAATATTGCTCACGATCATTGATAAATTCAATGGTGGACCGGTGGGAATCACTACAATCGCCACCGCTGTTGGAGATGATGCCGGTACAATTGAAGAGGTATATGAACCGTTTCTCATCAAGGAGGGATTTATCAAGCGCACCCCACGTGGTCGTGAGGTGACTGAATTGGCTTATCTTCATTTGGGCAGAGTGAAGAGGGGGGAGCAGGGAGAGTTGTTCTAACCTGTGGCGAAAGCAGCCAGTTTTCACCAATTATCTCAATAATTACTGAATATCAATTCTATTTTCAGGTTACCCTCTCTTTTGTCAAGTTTGGCTGCCGTGGGCCACATCTGGTTTTGTAGGTCGGTCAGCGTTTGGCTACCTGAAGAATAGTAACTCTGCTGTGAGGTGGTGATGGTTGCGTCTACCGGAATCAGATAATAGACCAGGTCTTCTGGATCTTCTCCGATCGTTCGGTTATAGTAGTTCATCATCGCAGAGATGTTGTTGAAGTCGTAGCTGTAAGTGCTTTTATCGAACTGATCGGAGAGGAAACTGGTAACATTGTCCGGTAGTTTACCCTGTTCAAAGAATCCAGCCAATGAATCCCGGTTCACCAACAACAGATAATCGGGTGGTGAGATTTTCACAAGAGGATTTTCAGTTGCCTCAGGAATTGCATAGTAGGTAAAATTTGCCAAGTTGAGTGCTCTGGATTCTAATTCCTGATTAATCTCGCTAAAAGGGAAGGTAATCTCGGTTACTACACCTGCCGGACTTTTCACAAAGGTGTGACTGTCGCTTTCTTCCAACAACTGTTGGTTGTTGCTGCGAATAGTGTTGATCTGGGTCACATCAGGAGTAATGTAGAGTTTCATTGCATCGGTGCGGATCGTATCCTGACCGGTCGAAGAACCTTTCACATCGGTATAGTGATAATGAACGTAGAAGGTGGTGTAATTGACGTTTATGATGGTACTGTTCCCAAAACTGGTTGTAAAGTAGAGACCAGGAAAGAATTCTCTGAAGCTGTTCAAATCGCTCATCTTCCCATGCCCCGGTTTGTTGTATTCATTGAGAAACCGTGCGCCAAATGTCAGTGGGAGATTCACGCTGATGTCGTAAACCTTGTAAGACTCGGTGTTCCCGTATCCAGAAGTGTAATACTCGGTGTGATAATTGTTGTTTTTTCCTGTAAATACTTTCTTCCCCAGGGGTGCTGACATTTCAGCATACTCTTCCGGATTGATGTGTGTGTAGTTGTTGATTCCTTTAAGTGATCTGTTGAGCTCATATGCCGACAATTCCATTGGCGCCAGAGTATCACCCATCATGGTGGTGTACGATAGGACAACCCTCACAGAATCAATGTTGGCACCCGGTTTGAATTCTGATCCTTCAGGCAGGTAGAATTCACCCATAAACTCTGATTTGATAGATCCGAAAACAGGATCAAGATATTCTCCCAAAACAGGATATTTGGTCCTGGCAAATATTGAATCGAGTTGAACGGTACGGGCTCTAAGATGCATGGTGTCGATACCAACTGTGAGTGAGTCCATTCCAGGTTGGATGGTGAACCCAACCTGATCGAGTGTGTCGTCACAGGAGAGTGCCATTAATGAGAGTAAGGCCACAATCAGCACCTTGAATAAAGAGTTGGGTTTCATTGGCTCCAATATATTTTTTTTTTCGACGGCGCAAATATCAGAAAAAAAAGGTTCAGATGAAAGCTGTTCAAATGCTTTCTCTCATTTTTTAATGATAATTGTCTTACGTCAATTTAAAAAATGGGATTCATTAAGGATTTTAAGAAAATCATGCATCAATTTGATCGTAAAAGCGATTGATATCTTCGGAGTACTGTTCGAAGTCGCTCTGGAATGGGAGTTGCTGAATACCTTTATCGGTTGCATAGCGGATTAGTTCCGGATCAACCTTCTCGCTTCCTATGATGATGCCATCGGAATAGTCAATAGCCAGCTTCATGAGTGTGGTGTAATCAATTGTGCCAAGAGCTTTTACAGCTTCAATCTCTTTGTCCCCGATACCATCGTATCGAAGCTTGCCGGCAAAATCGGGTTGGAAGGGTCTGGAAAACGACTCATCATAGAGTGAGCAAACAACTTTACTGTTTCTGAAACAGGGATCATCCGCATATCCTTTTTTAATGAATAATGGGGCCAATGCCGAAAACCAACCATGGCAGTGAATTACGTCAGGCACCCATCGTAGCTTCTTGATGGTTTCCATCACACCGCGAATGAAGAAAATGCTCCTTTCATCATTGTCTTCATATTCTGCTCCTTCTTTGTCTGTCAGTAGTTCTTTGTTTTGAAAATAGTCTTCATTGTCGATGAAGTAAACCTGCATCCGAGCTGCTTGAATTGAGGCCACCTTGATGATCAATGAGTGGTCGGAGTCGTCGATAATAAGGTTCATCCCTGAGAGACGGATCACTTCGTGTAACTGATTACGACGTTCGTTGATCGGTCCATATTTGGGCATAAAGGCTCTTATTTCTTTTCCTTTTTCCTGGATGGCCTGAGGTAAGAAACGTGACGTGTTCGAGATAGGTGTTTCATCGAGATAAGGGTATATTTCCTGCGTAATGTACAATATTTTTTTCTGGGACATGGAGCTAAATCTCTAAATTTGAGTACAAAGATAATAAAAAAAATCCGGATAATTACAAAATAAAAAGACCTCAATCTTGTAATCAGCACTATACTAATATTATAGCTGCTTTATTGTGCTTTTCTGAATCATTTTTACCATTACATCACTTTCTTCTTGATACAAAAGCAGGAATTTAACGGTTCATTTTTCAATCATCGGTGAAAGAAAACTAAAACTTTTCTCAATGAAGGCAAATTTCTTCTCTATGTGGCAAATATTTTGTTGCTTTGCATGCTGAAACAAAACAATCAATGAAAGTTATTCATACTGTTTCCGGTCTCAATCTTGCACTCCAATCAATTCGCTGCAAGGGCGATTCTATAGGGTTTGTACCTACAATGGGGGCGTTACATGAAGGGCATGCAACACTCATCCGGCAAAGCATTGCCGAGAATGAATGTACGGTGGTGAGTCTTTTCGTGAACCCCACGCAGTTCAACAATAGAAATGATTTACTGCTCTATCCCCGCACTCCGGAGGTAGATGAACAATTATTGCAGGAATTGGGGGTAAACATTCTGTTTGCTCCTTCTGTTGAGGAAGTTTATCCTGAACCGGACAATAGGGTGTTCGATTTCGGAATACTAGATAAGGTGATGGAAGGTCGCTATCGTCCCGGACATTTCAATGGTGTTGCCCAGGTAGTAAGTCGCTTGTTTAGCTTCGTTCAGCCTGATAAAGCCTATTTTGGAGAAAAAGATTTCCAGCAACTGTCCATCGTGCGGGAGATGACCGCGATGCTTCATATCCCTGTGGAGATTGTGGGTGTACCCATTGTCAGGGAAAAATCGGGATTGGCCATGAGTAGCCGCAATCAACGTTTGTCTCTTGCAGAACAGGAACAGGCATCTCAGATTTACCATGTTTTGTGTGAAAGCTTACAAAAGAAGAGAGACAATGCCCCACACGAAATTGCTTCCTGGGTGGTACAGGAGATAAACAATGTGCCAGGGTTACGTGTTGAATATTACGAAATTGTTGACGGATATTCTCTCCAACCTCTTACCACCTGGGGGGAGAGCGATTGGCCAGTGGGTTGTATAGCCGTTTATTGTGGTGAGGTGCGATTAATCGACAACATCAGTTACAGATAATAAGTTATGTGGGTAGAGACATTAAAATCAAAGATACACAAGGCAACAGTCACTGATGCCAATCTCAATTATGAGGGAAGCATCACCATCGACGAAGATCTGATTGATGCAGCGGGAATGTTTGTGCACGAGAAAGTTGCAATAGTAAACAACAACAATGGCGAGCGATTCGAGACCTATATCATTCGTGGAGAACGCGGATCTCGTACCATTTGTCTCAATGGCGCAGCAGCCCGCAAGGTGCAAGTAGGGGATGTGATCATCATAATGAGTTATGCTCTCCTACCGCTGGAAGAGGCAAAAACATTTGTTCCTACAGTGATCAACCTGGAGCCTGGCTCCAACCTCATCCGCAGGTAACATCTCAATCCGCAGAACCTGCCGCCGGTAATGAATAACATCGGCGGTTTTTTTATGAAACCACAACGTGTACAGTAATAAACAGATTCTTAAGGTTAGTTCACCCATCCTGCTAAGCTTGCTGGCGCAGAACATCATTCAGGTGATTGACACAGCCTTTCTCGGTCGAGTGGGGGAGGTGGAGTTGGGTGCGTCTGCTTTGGCGGGAATCATTTACATCGCCATATACACACTGGGTTTTGGTTTTAGTATGGGGAGTCAGATCCTCATCGGACGTCGCAACGGTGAAGGGAATTACCATAAGATCGGTGAGATCGTGATTCAGGGAATTCTCTTCCTGCTGATTCCTGCATTGTTGCTGATTCCCTTGCTTCGATTTGCAGCTGTCCACTGGTTACCGGCAATATTTGCCTCTCAGGATGTGGCAGGTGCTATTACCGACTACATGGTGTGGCGTGTCTTCGGTCTTCTATTTGCTTTCACAAACGTGATGTTCCGTGCCTTCTATATTGGCATTGCACGAACGAAGGTATTGACCGTCAATGCGGTGGTGATGGGTCTGGTCAATGTGGTTTTCGACTACGGATTGATTTTCGGTCATCTTGGTATGCCGGAGATGGGCATGGCCGGAGCAGCCATTGCCTCGGTGATAGCAGAGATGGCCTCCACAATCTTTTTTATCATTTATACTCGCAAGAAAGCCGATCCACATAAATATGGCTTCACAACAATCCGTTTTCAGTGGCCGGTGATCAAGAAAATATTGGATATCTCCATCTACATGATGCTCCAGTATCTCTTATCGGTAGGCACCTGGATGCTTTTCTTTCTCTTCATCGAAAACTACATGGGTGAGCGATCGCTGGCTGTAACAAATATTGTACGCAGCTTTTACACCATTTTTACCATCCCTTCACATGCTTTGGGATCCTCAGCCAGTACGCTGGTTAGCAACACCATCGGTGCCGGGAAAGTCAGTGAAGTGTTGCAGCTGGTAAAACGAATCTCACTTCTCAGCTTGGGTGTAATGCTATTCGTCATTCTGGTGATCTCGCTCTTCCCGCGGCTAATGATACACATCTATACTGACGATCCCTCGTTGATAAGTGATACGGTGGTTCCGCTCTACGTATTGATCACCTCTCTCCCTCTGTACAGTGTTGGTACAGTGCTCTTTAGTGCCGTCTCTGGTACCGGAAACAGCCGTACAGCACTTGGATACGAGATATTCACCCTCATCTTCTACCTAGCCTACATGTGGCTGGTGATTATCTTCCTTCGTTTGTCGGTAGCAGTTGCCTGGACCACCGAGCATGTCTACTGGATCTTTCTGATGGCACTCTCCTTCAATTATCTTCGCAGTGGTAAGTGGAAAGACCGCAAGATTTGAGCATTTTTACTATCTTTATCCCCCGATAAGTTGCAAGCTATGGGATCAAGGATATTGTGCATTGCCTTTTTACTCTTCTCAGTCCTCACATCTCCGGCACAGGAGTTGCGCTGGAGTGTCGGTATGGATTACTTCTTCGACAATATGGAGTATAAACCGTCGCAATATGCTGATGCCCGCACGCTGCAAGGAATCTGGTTTAACGCCCTGGGAGGTGTGAGTTGGGATAGTACCAACACACTGGTGGCCGGGGTGAACCTGCTAAAGATGCCGGGGATGAATCATGCAATTGACAAGGCTGAGGTCACACTCTACTACAACTATGAAAACGAGAAGGTGCAGTTTCGCGCCGGTGCTTTCCCTCGCAGGGAGGTGCTCTCCAATTACTCAGACTTTTTTTTTCGAGATTCGGTGAATCAGTTTATGCCGTTGATGCAGGGTATCTTCTGGCAACTGGGCAAGGAGAATAACTTTGTCAATGCCTGGATGGACTGGACTGGTTACTCTACCGCCGAGAAACGTGAAAGTTTCTTTCTTGGTTTATCCGGTAAAACCAGTAAAGGCCTCTTTTTTGCTGATTTCCAATCAAGTCTCTTTCATCTTGCTGGCAACTACCCCAACGACGGACGCTTCGGTGTGAGCGAGGTGATCCAGGGGATCGCTTCAGTGGGGCTGGAATATTCGTTTGGAAACCACTTTCGGATGATGACCTCGGCTGGAATATTTGCAGCTGTTGAGCGAGACCGAAAGGCAGATGAAACCTATAGACCGGTTGGTTTTACCGCTCTATTCAATGCCGAATATATGGGTGTCGGTACCGAGAACATGCTCTATGCTGGAGACCCTCGTATGCGACTTTTCGAGAGATATGGCAGCCAGCTCTATTGGGGCAATCCATACCTGCAGGGAAGCCGCTATCTACAAAGCAAATGGTACATCCGCCTTATTGATTCGGAGCGAACGAAGCTACGACTCAACTGCAACATGCATTTCAGCGAGGGCGCGTTGCTCTTCCAACAGGCATTGGCACTCACGGTGACTGTGGGAACCTTAAGGCCACAGCAACAGAACAGCAGGGAGTACCCCTGGATGCGTTTTTTTCAATAATCGTCATTTGATATGGATCAGATCAGGCAACAAATAGAAGCGCTGCGTGAGCAGTTGCATGAACATAACTACAACTACTACGTACTGTCGCAACCGCAGATCTCCGATCAGGAGTTTGACCGGCTAATGGCTGAGCTGATACGCCTGGAAGCCCAGTATCCAGAGTACGCCGATCCAAATTCACCTTCGGTAAGGGTGGGAAGCGACATCAACAAGAGTTTCAATCAGGTGGCACATCGATATCCGATGTTATCACTGCAAAATACCTACTCCGAAGGTGAAGTGAGCGAATTCTACAACCGGGTAAAGAAAAGTCTGAATGAGGATTTTGAGATTGTCTGTGAACTGAAGTTTGATGGCACTTCCATCTCTTTGATCTATGAAGAGGGGAAGCTTACCCGTGCCGTCACACGGGGCGATGGACAAAAGGGTGATGATGTGACGGACAATGTGCGTACCATCCGCAATATACCACTCATTTTGAGAGGACCCGAGGTCCCCTCCTACCTGGAAATGCGGGGTGAGATCCTGATGCCCTGGAACTCGTTCGATGAATTGAACCGCGAACGGGCCGCACAGGAGGAGCCTCTATTTGCCAACCCCCGGAATGCCGCTTCCGGCACACTGAAGCTGCAGGATTCACGTGTGGTGGCATCACGCCGCTTACAGTCGTTTGTCTATTACATGCTGGGAGAATCGCTTCCCACGGAAAGCCACTATGAGAATATGACTCTGGCACGTGGTTGGGGGCTCAACGTGTCGTCGGCCATGCAGCGCTGTCAGACGCTCGAAGAGGTATTTGACTACCTGCGTTTCTGGGATCGTGAGCGGCGACACCTACCTGTGACAACCGACGGTGTGGTGATCAAGGTCGATTCGCTGGTGCAACAGCGTAACTTGGGTTACACTTCCAAGTTTCCCCGCTGGGCCATTGCCTACAAGTTCAACCCTGAGCAGGCGTTGACCACTTTGGAGTCGGTCTCCTGGCAGGTGGGTCGCACAGGTGCAGTTACACCTGTGGCCAACCTCGAGCCGGTATTGCTTTCTGGCACTACCGTAAAGCGTGCCTCACTCTATAATGAAGATGCGATCCATGCCCTCGATCTGCACATAGGAGACAAGGTTTACGTGGAAAAAGGTGGTGAAATTATTCCCAAAATCACAGGTGTGGACAAGGATGCACGGTTCATGTTGGGGGACAAGGTCACTTTCACACGTAACTGCCCTGCATGTGGCAGTTTGTTGACCCGGAACGAAGATGAGGCTGTACATTATTGTCCCAACAGTGCCGGATGCCCCCCGCAGATTAAGGGACGCATCGAACATTTCGTGACCCGTAAGGCGATGGACATCACCATCGGCCCTGAGACGATCTCACTTCTTTACGACAAGGGGATGATCAGTGATGCTGCCGATCTTTACTCACTCCAATTCAATGATCTGGCAGTTCTGGAACGTTGGGGTGAAACAAGTGCCCGCAACCTGTTGCAAAGTATTGAACAGTCGAAATCGGTACCTTATGAGAGGGTCCTCCACGCACTCGGAATCCGTTATGTTGGTGAAACGGTAGCACGCAAGCTGGCACACGCTTTCCCGCACATTGAGATGTTGATGTCGGCTACAGTAGAGGAACTGACAGCAGTGGAGGAGATTGGTGGCCGTATCGCACAAAGTGTGACTGCCTATTTTTCAAGCGCAGATAGCCAGCTGTTTGTAGAGCGACTTCGCAAGGCAGGTTTACAGTTTACGCTTAGCGAGGAGACCCTGGCTGATAGGACAGATAAGCTAAGTGGACTGACCATTGTAATCAGTGGCACATTTGCGTTGCATTCACGTGATGAATACAAGAAAATGATTCTGCAACATGGTGGTAACAATAGCGGATCGGTATCGAAAAAGACCGATTATATCCTGGCCGGAGAGAACATGGGGCCGGCGAAGTTAGAGAAAGCAACAAAACTGGGAGTAAAAGTGATTGACGAGCAAACGTTCCTGGAGATGATCAGTTTGTGAAAGGAACGTTTATTCCTCCATATTGAAGCTGCTTGTGCCAATGTGATGTCCGTTGGCGAAGATATCAGCTTTGTAGGTGCCCGCCATCAGGAACTCCTCGATATCCCAGTAAAGAGTTACCGGTATCTCCTCACCTCCATATTCCACAATGCGTTGCATGGAATAAAGAATATCCCTGTTCTCATAAGTGAAGGTATGGGTGGGGCTTTTGGAGAGTACTGTGCCGTCGGGTGTCATCAGTCGTACGTAAATTGTTCGCTCCCCCGGCTCGGTGGTGATGTTGCGAGCAATAGTGAAAGTGACAACAAACTGACTGCTGCGACTGAGTCTCGACTGTTCCTTACCACGGTTGTTTACTGCTTTCACCGCAATATTGGTTGCCACCAGCTGTGCAGCCAATGACACCTTCTCTGTCAATTGTTCTTTCTCTTGTGATACCTGTGTCAGTGTACGGCTGGTCTCATTGAACTGTTGTGTAATCTGGCGGTTTTCAGCTCTCAGCTCTTCGTTCAATCGGTTTAGGGAGTCAATCTGATGGATATAGGAGCGAAGCACCTTTCGCAATGTGGAAAGCTCATCTTTAAGTCGTCTGATCTCTGCCTGATCGGTCGCTTTTGTCAGACGCAGCTCCTCCTGAAGGCGCATCACTTTCGTCCGCTCGTTCTCCAGCTTGTATAACAGTGAGTCATTCTGTACACTGAACTTGAATCCTTCATACTGCAGTGAGATCGCTTCATACTCATCCTCCAGCTCCTGTTTGTCGAGAGTGAACTGCTGCTGCATATCTTCAATTTCAGCATTCTTGTTTACCAGGAAGCCAATCACGATGGCCAACACGATGGCCAACACTCCGATGACGGCAATCAGTTGAGGTGTACGTTCCCTAAAATCAATTTTCATCTAAACCCTTATTTTTCAATCGTGGGCAAAATTAACCGTTTTCAATTGAAAAGCCACTCTGAAGGTGTGCTTTTTTGTATATTTAAGATTTCTCTTCCAGGAATGTCAGCTTTCTGTAATGGAAATTGTTGGTCACGCAATGACTGTTAAAAAATTGAGAGATTGGTCACAGTAGTGAACTGTTCCAGGAAGAGCATACCCCTGTATGAATTGCCTTTGCTGTTAAGCTTGGGGCTCCAAACGGCAATGGTATACCTACCAGGGTGTACCGCCACGATGCCGCCTCCCACGCCACTCTTGCCTGGCAGTCCAACCTTGAACGTAAATTCACCCGCTTCGTCGTAGAAACCACAGGTCTGCATCAGCGCATTGGTACGTTTGGTGCGACTGGGAGAGAGAATGCGTTCTCCCGACCATGGTACCACACCGTTGTTGGCAAGGAACAGGAAAGTGGAGCCAAGCTCTTTACAGTTCATCTCCAGAGAGCAAAGATGGAAATAGAGATCCATCACCGTGTCAATCTTGTTCTCAATGTTACCGAACGATTTCATAAGGTAAATCATGGCGTAGTTGCGGTTTCCCATCTCTTTTTCAGATTGTGCCACCCTTGGGTTATAGTCGATGGAGTCGTTGCCTGAAAGAGCTCTTACGAAAGCGAGTATCTCATCCTTGGGATTTTCTAGTTCGCTTACCAGAATATCGCAAATGAGGATTGCACCTGCGTTGATAAAAGGGTTGCGGGGGATGCCCCTGTCCACTTCCAGCTGCAGGAGGGAGTTGAAGGGTGTACCTGCCGGTTCCAGGTTGGTTCGTTTCCAGACATCACTTTTCAGTCGCCCGTAAGCCAAAACAAATGAGAGCACCTTGGCGATGCTTTGTATGGAGAATCGCTTCTCGGCATCTCCGAAAGAGTATCCGTTACCCTCCACTGTTTTCAGATATACACCAAACTGATTGGGGTCGACAGAAGCCAGTTCCGGGATGTATGTGGCCACTTCACCCTTGTCTTCTTTCTTTTGGAGATCACGAAAGATCTCTTCGAAAATTTTTTCATAATGCATGATCAGGAAGGTTAAAAGTTAGGTCTAATTTCTAAGGCAAAGATAAACGGAAAAGAGATATGCAGAAGGATTTGCGGCATTTTTTCTATCTTTATCGCTCCAAACAAAAAAGTAAATATTGTAACTATGAAAAGATCACTTGTCTGTCTGTTCCTCTCCTTTATGCTTTTTTATCCTCTCTCTGCCGATGAAGGTATGTGGATGCTTCATCTGCTGAGACAGCAGAAGCTGGCTGAGATGCAACAGCTGGGATTGAAACTGGATGATGTGGATATCTACAACCCCGATGGTTCCTCACTTAAAGATGCCGTGGTGCAGTTTGGAAGAGGTTGTACGGGCGAGGTGATTTCTCCATACGGACTGGTACTCACCAATCACCACTGTGGTTACGGACAGATACAACAGCATAGTACGCTGGAGAGCAATTATCTGGAAGAGGGATTCTGGGCCATGACACCCGAAGAGGAACTGCCCAATCCGGGGCTTACTGTCACCTTTATCGAGGGGATTGAAGAGGTGACCGGTTGGGTGAAGGAGTGCCTGGAGCGTGACAGGGAGGACGACACGGAGGGACTGTTTTATCTCTCCCCCTCTTATCTGAATCGTCTTGCACGCCAGAAAGTAGGAGAAAAGTTCCTGGCTGACCATCCCGGCATGGAGGTGGAGATTAAACCCTTCTTCGACGGGAATCAATATTACCTCTTTACCAAAAAGGTCTATTCAGACATACGGCTTGTGGGAGCCCCTCCAAGTAGCATCGGTAAGTTTGGTGCCGATACCGACAATTGGATGTGGCCGCGACATACCGGTGACTTCAGTCTATTTCGTATCTATGCAGACAAGGA
>Ga0123335_1002252_pt1 | contig 29263 bp, 24 predicted proteins | sample BiotimSIPDNA_2_FD_89707 | JGI IMG/M metagenome (GOLD analysis project Ga0123335, IMG submission 89707) | Anaerobic biogas reactor microbial communites from Washington, USA - Biogas_R2 time_0 SIP DNA | ecosystem: Engineered > Bioreactor > Anaerobic > Unclassified | place: Washington, USA... | reverse complement strand
GAATTTTGAGGTAAATGATCAAACCCTAAAGATGGAACTGAAACTGCCTTTGGCCCTCGGCACTGTGGGAGGGCTTACCAATATTCATCCGATGGCAGCATATTCTTTGGAAATATTAGGAAAACCAACTTCACAAAAACTGATGGAAATTGCAGTTGCCGTGGGACTGGCAAGTAATTTCAGTGCAATAAAAGCATTGGTTACAACCGGGATACAAGCAGGCCATATGAAACTGCATATTGATAATGTTCTTGCACAACTGGGGGCAAATAAATATGAATCCGAGAGGGCTAAAGAAGAATTTAGATCAGGAAATGTCTCATTTTCAGCAATTAGAACTTTTCTCGAACTTATTCGCGAGGAATAAAATGAACGAAAATTACTTTGCCAGAGGTAAATTGCTGCTTACCGGTGAATATCTGGTAATGAACGGTGCCAGTAGTATTGTTCTTCCGCTGAAATTCGGTCAAAAGCTGGTCGTCAGTCATCTTACTTCAGATAATAACAACCTCATTTATTGGAAAGCTTATGAATCAGGAGAGCTCTGGTTTCAAAGTCTTATCGATAAAAATACCCTTGATTCAACAGGATTTTCGAACAATGAAATTAACAATAAGGTTATCAGATTATTGAGCGCTATCAAAAGGATAAGCCCTGCAATTTTCAGATTTAACGGTTCGTTGAACCTCGATTTTGACATGAATTTTGACCGAAATTGGGGATTTGGTTCCAGTTCCACCATGATAAGCCTTATTTCGCAATGGGCGGGAGTAGATCCTTACGAATTATACTATACAATATACAATGGTTCTGCTTACGATATCGCAGCATCATTTGCCAACCAGCCTATCCTGTATAGTATTCAGAACAAAATACCCGAAATTTCAGAAGCACGATTTAATCCTTCTTTCTCACAAAGTTTATTTTTTGTTTACATAGGAAGGAAACAATCCACTGAAGATGAGATTGCATATATCAACAGGAGGAATGGAAAACATGAAAAAACAGCCCGCATGATTTCAGACATCAGCCGACAAGTGTTAACATGTAATACGCTTAGTGATTTTGAACAATTAATGACAAAACATGAAAACATCGTGAGCGATTTTCTTGAAAGGCCTTCCGTCATGGAACAGCACTTCAGCGATTACGATGTCGGTATCGTGAAGTCGCTTGGCGCATGGGGGGGCGATTTTGTGTTAATGACCTGTTCACAGGGTAGGGGACACCTCGCCAATTATCTGAAAAAAAAGGGTTTAAATGTTATTTTCGAGTACAATAAACTAATTTATTATCCTGAAGCAGGGAACATAAAAAATGAAACAGGCAGAGAAATCATTTCAGAAAGACACAACCCTTAAATCCAGATCGGGTATTGTTTCCTGGGAAAGCCCTGCCAATATTGCATTGGTAAAATATTGGGGCAAAAAGCCCGGGCAATTGCCTTGGAACCCTTCGCTAAGCCTTACCCTGAGCAAGTCTGTAACGCTGATGAATGTAGAGTACAATTACACAGGGTTTCACGAAGACATTCACGCCGGTTTTGAATTTTCAGGAGATAACAAAAACCCTGCTTTTGGTGAAAGGGTCATAAAATATGTTGAAGCAATTAAGAATTACCTGCCCATGATGGCTTATTATGATTTCAAAATCAGGTCTTTTAATAATTTTCCGCACTCTTCAGGCATCTCATCTTCCGCTTCGGCTTTCAGCGCATTGGCTCTTTGTTTCACTGAAATTGAACAGGCGAGTTACAAAGACAACGTTGTACTTGACGAAGCATTTTATAAAAAAGCTTCCTTTCTGGCACGTTTAGGATCGGGAAGTGCTTGCCGCTCAATGTATGGAGGCCTGGTGCTTTGGGGTCATACAGAATGGATAGAAGGTTCATCGGATGAATATGCACTAAAGCTGTGTGAGGGTATTTCGCCGGTAATTGATTCCATCCATGATACTATTCTTTTAATTGACCGGTCTGTTAAACCAATACTTAGTTCTGCAGGGCATGCGCTTATGGACACAAATCCCTATAGTGTTGTAAGATATCGTCAGGCTGAAAAACATCTGAAAGATTTGATAACTGCAATAAAAAAAGGCGACCTGGATTCATTTTTCAACCTTATCGAAATCGAAGCATTTGAACTGCATGCTATGTTGCTAACCTCATTCCCGGGATATATTTTATTGAAACCTGGTACACTCAGAATTATTGAGATGGTCAGGAATGAAAGACTGAAAGGACTGCCAATAGGATTTACCATTGATGCCGGGGCAAACATCCATTTATTATATCCAGCAGATAGTTCTGAACAGGTTTTCTCTTTCATCAGAAATGAACTCCCAGAATTCCACGACAGTGATATTATCACAGACCATGTTGGCAAAGGTCCAGTGAAAGTAACATTATGAAGGTCTACGCTAAAATACTGCTGCTCGGGGAATATTCTGTTATTACCAGGTCAGATGCACTTACCATACCATTCAGGAAATATTATGCAAGGCTTGCAATACCATCCGGTCCATTTACTGATACACAGCAAAAGTCGCATGAAGAATTACTTGGCTTTTTCAGGTATATTATCAAGCATCATGAAGTATTCAGGCTTAAGGTGGAAAGACTTATCAGCGACCTTGAACGTGGTTTATATTTAGATTCAACGATCCCAGTGAATTACGGATTGGGTAGTTCAGGCGCTTTGGTAGCAGCGATTTTCAGAAAATATTCAGGATATGATTTTCCTGCAACAAGCCTGCCGGACCTGAAAAATGTACTTGGGAAAGCTGAATCGTATTATCATGGTAAAAGTTCTGGAATTGATCCTTTGAGCTCATTTGTAAACATCCCACTGGTTACCATCGATAATATGATCCGAAAACTGGATGAATCGTTTATTGATCATCTTGCAGAGAAATTTTTTCTATACGACACAGGGATGCCATCGTCAACAGGAAGTCTGGTTAATAAATTTCTGAAAGCAGAACAGGATAAAGAATATCATCAATATTGCATAATTATTAAGGATGCAATAACGGATATTATTGATGGGAAAGTCCATCAACTCTTTGAATTTTTGAGTATAATTTCAGATTACCAGTACAGAAATTTTAAAGATATGATCCCAGTTTCCATAAGAAAGATATGGAAAGAAGGCCTGAAAGGAGGCGATTTTAGATTTAAACTCTGCGGTTCAGGCGGAGGAGGGTATATGCTGGTTTATGTAAACAACCTTTCCGCACTGCCCGAAGAACTGAAAACCAGGCTTATTCGGATTAATTATTGAATTTATTTGGTTGACCTGTGGTCTCAATAACATTCGACCATAGTTCCCCTTCCTCCAGTATCCGTTTACGGTCTTTAACTGCCACCGGAATGGGGAGCAAAGTGAACCGTGAATTCCAGTAGCTTACCACAAATCCTGTGCGTCCTGCCATAGTTGCATGGACTGCATTTTGTGCAAGAAGGTTGCAGAAAAGACTATCGTCGGCAATTGCCTGGGAACTTCTTATAATATAGCTCGGATCAATATATTTTATGCTATGGGGTATTTTCCTGCTTTTCAGAAAATCCTTGATACTGTCTTTCAGGTAAAGCCCAATATCCTTAAATTTTATATTGCCTGATGCATCTTTTTCAACCGGTTCATTATTGAAAAGATGTTGGCCGGCGCCTTCAGCGACCGCAATAAGAGCGTGGTGTTTTCTTTCAAGACGTTTTCTGAGCACTTCAAGAAAACCGGTAGGGCCATTCATATCAAATTTGACTTCAGGAATCAGAGCAATATTTACCTCCTGGACAGCGAGAGTGGCATTGGCTGTAATAAAACCTGATTCGCGGCCCATGAGTTTAACCAGTGCAATTCCGTTAAAAGCGCCTTTAGCTTCATTGTGTGCACCCCTGAGTATCTCTGTGGCTATTGTAAAAGCAGTTTCAAAGCCGAATGATTTTTCGATAAGGTTAATATCATTATCGATCGTTTTCGGCACACCGGCCACGGCTATCTTAAGTTTCCTTCTGTTAACTTCTTCAGTTATTGCATATGCCCCTCTCAAAGTGCCATCCCCGCCAATAGTGAAAAGGATATTTACATTCAGCCTTTCCAGGGAATCAACAATTTCAGGAATGCTTTGCGGCCCGCGTGAGGTACCAAGTATAGTTCCTCCGTGCATGTGAATATTTTCAACAAGATCCGGGGTAAGATCGATAATTTCATGCTTATAGGATGGAATGAAACCTTCATATCCGTATTTAATTCCTATGATTCTTTTCACACCATAGTTTCTGTTCAGTTGCATCACCAGACCTCTTATCACATTGTTTAAGCCCGGGCAGAGACCGCCACATGTTACAATGGCAACTTTTGTTTTTGATGGATCGAAATAGATTTTTTCTTTAGGGCCCGCTTTTTCAAACGATATAGGAACTGTGCCTTTCTTCAGACATTCCTGATAATATAATATATTAGGATCCATGATGATCCTTTCATCATCCTCAACATAGTTGAATATACCATCCCCGGCTTCTTTGGAAAGGTTCAGCGGCGAAGGAATGCTGCATTTCCCTAATCGGGGGACCATGAATTCTTCAATCGTATACACCTTATTTATTATTATAAAATTCTTTCGGTGAAGTTAATCAATTCAGATTATCTGAGGTTTCATAATACCGACAATAGGTTAAAAGCTTGGTTTCCTTAAACTTCAGTTTCCTTCTTTTCAAATCCTTTAACTGCTTCCATAATTTTATTGACTGCATTTTGCCAGAGGTAGTTTTTCGTTGCATATTTCTTTAACTTCTCGGCACTCTCAGCGAATGAACTATAGTTACTGTTTGTCAGAATGTTTTCAATCTGTGATACTGTATTAAAATAAAAAGCTGCATTATGGGTAGTGATCCTGTTAAATTCATTATCGAAAGCGATAACAGGAATGCCGGTGTACATTGCTTCAACAAGAGATGGATTAGTTCCGCCGGCGCTATGGCCATGAATATAGCAGAATGCATTTGTTCTGTATTGGTGGAGCAATAAGCGATTATCATATATGGCTTTTAGCATTGTAATATTTGGATGGCTGCAATAAACCCTGAACAGCCTCCTGCCATAACTAGTTTTATCCCAGTTCGATATCAGAATAAGCTTCTTTTGCTTTAGTTTGGAAAAAACACTCAGAATCATTTCAAGGTTATTTTCTGGTTCAGCTCTTGCAATTACCAGAGAATAATCAGTCTTGTCAGTCTCATGGCTATCCTTCTTCAAGGGTAAATGATCTCCTCCATAATTTACAGTAATAGTTTTTTTATGGAATACACGTGGAATTTCGTCCAATATTGCTGTATTGTCGATAAGAATTAGGTCAGCCTTATAAGTTCCCACCAAATGACCTGCCCTAAGAAAAGTTTTAGCAATGAAGTTCCATTTCGGTCTTTTCCATTCGATGCCATCAACATGAATAAAAAGCCTGGTTTTTCTAAGGCCGCGAATGAAAGGAAGGAATATGCCACATCCTGTTCCAAGCTGCAGTATGTAATCTGCCTGACCTTTAACGGACAAACTCAGACCCTTAATATCATACAATATGCTCTGGATGCCATTAGGAACTTTATCAATGAAAATTCTTTTTACTGAATTCCAGACAGGGCTTCTTTCTTCTGAAGTATAATAGTGTGAGCTGCATATTACAGTAACATCAAAATATTTCGACAGTTGCCTGGAAATATTTTCTGCAAAAGTTTCAAAACCACCATATCGCGCAGGTATACCTGTTGACCCGGTTATGAATAGCTTCTTCTTCATTTTTTTTTAAAACGAATAGGGAGTTAAGTTATTAACAATCCATAAAAATGATAAATGTGTTGGATTATAATTTGAAAAACAATTGAAAATTTTCGATTTTAAAATATAAAACTTGGAGTTAATATTCATTTAACATTATGCAAATGGTTAGATGACAACTGGATATTAATTTAGATTTATTAAAACATTGATAATCAGATGTTTAAAAAAAATGAATTTTTTTTTAATTTTAATTTACTGATACTAAAACGAATATCATTTTTAAGAAAAAAACAATAGTTGCGTAACTTTTTTTTTATGTTTTTTTTCACAAAATTGCTTAAGGAAATATTAACAACACCCTAAAGTATAAGTGCCTAAACCTAAATACAATAATAAAGATGCATCGGGAAGTTTGGAGCAATTGCCTTAAAGTTATTCAGGATAATGTGCCATCCATAAGCTTTAGAACTTGGTTTGAACCCATTATCCCTTTGAAGTTAGATAAAAATGTCCTCACCATTCAGGTCCCCAGTCCTTTCTTCTATGAATATCTTGAAGAAAAGTACATAGAGATAATCAGCAAGACACTTCGCAAAGAACTGGGTTTTGATGCTAAGCTTGAGTATAGCGTTGTTATGGATTATAATTCAGCTTCACGAAAAAAACCATTGACGGTTAAACTGCCGGCACAAAATCATCGTGAATTAAAGAACAGGCCTGTATCTGTCCCACTTAATGCTGATGAGAAGACTATTAAAAACCCTTTCATAATTCCAGGTCTTAAGAAGCTGGATATTGATCCAAGACTGAACCCTGAAAATAATTTTGCCAACTTTGTTGAAGGAGAGTGCAACAGGTTAGCCCGTTCAGCCGGCATTGCTGTTGCCAACAATCCTGGTGGTACTGCCTTTAATCCATTGCTCATTTACGGCGATTCAGGCCTGGGGAAAACTCATCTGGCCCAGGCGATTGGCATTGAGGTCAAGGAAAAATTCCCTGATAAAACTGTTCTATATGTTAATGCCAATAAATTTCAGACACAGTTTGTTGAATCCATAAGGAATAACAATAAGAATGATTTTCTGCATTTTTATCAGATGATAGATGTTCTCATTATTGATGATGTCCATGAGTTTGCAGGTAAAGAAAAAACACAGGATACTTTTTTTCATATATTCAACCACCTTCACCAGTCAGGAAAACAACTGATCCTTACTTCAGATAAGCCTCCGGTTGAACTTCAGGGGATGGAACAACGATTGCTCTCAAGATTTAAATGGGGCTTGTCGGCAGATTTGCAGGTACCTGATTTTGAAACCAGAATTGCTATCCTGAAACAGAAAATCTATAAGGATGGGATTGAAATGCCTGATGAAGTCATTGAATACATATCGACACACATTACTGACAATATCAGGGAACTGGAAGGTGCGCTGATTTCTCTTCTTGCCCAATCCACGCTGAACAGGAAAGAAATCACTCTTGATCTGGCAAAAGAGATGATTGAAAAGCTGATCAAGAACACCAAAAGAGAGGTTTCAATCGATTATATTCAGAAGGTCGTTTGCAGTTATTATGATATTGGTATTGAAATGTTGCAGTCAAAGACCAGGAAAAGGGAGATTGTACAGGCACGACAGGTAGCAATGTACTTCAGCAAGAACCTTACAAAATCCTCTCTTGCTACTATCGGGGCACAGATAGGAGGAAAAGACCATGCAACTGTATTGCATGCATGTAAAACTGTTAACAATCTGATGGACACCGACAAACATTTTAAAAGTCAAATAGAAGACATAGAAAAAAAATTAAGGTTTTAATTCTTTGAAATAAAGAAGCAGGTCTCTAAAGCCTGCTTTTCTTTTATATAATACTTGCTATTGTAATCAACATGAACGAAAGCCCTGAAATTTACACAATTGCTAAGGAGTGCACGGGGCAATATAAGGAACGGGGAAGCAGGTTTCTTGCTTTTGGTTATCCGGTTACCAATGAAGACTCAGTAAAACAGATCCTTAAAAATCTGAGAAAAGAATACCATGATGCCAGGCACCATTGTTATGCATACAGGTTGGGCACGGTAAATATATCTTTCAGGTCGAATGATGATGGAGAACCATCAGGCACCGGCGGCAAACCGATATTAGGCCAGCTCATCTCAAAAAATTTAAGTAATGTACTTTTAGTAGTAGTTCGCTATTTCGGCGGAAAATTACTGGGTACATCGGGCCTCATCAATGCATACAGGTCAGCAACTGCCGATTGTCTGTCCAATGCAGAAATTTATATTCTGAAAGAGATGGTACATGCTGAGATCCGTTTTACATACGAGCAAATGAACGGGATTATTCGGATCCTCAATGAGGTATCTGCAATAATTGAGTCGCAGACATTTAGTGAGAGTTGCCAGTTGATGGTAAGCATTGATAAGAAGAAATACCAATCAGTATATCAACGGTTAACATCGTTGAAGGATGTAACTGTAACAACACTTTAAAAATTCTGTTGTATGTTTAAGCTTATCCATTTTTTCTTAACTATTTTTACTTAAAATAATCGATATGTTAAACAGAAGCCTTGTTTCCATCACCGATTTTAGTAAGGCCGACTATCTGAAAGTTCTTGATATCTCCCAAAAGTTTGAAAAAGATTCTTACCGCGACCTATTAAAAGGCAAAGTGATAGCCACCCTGTTTTTTGAACCGTCGACACGAACACGATTGAGTTTTGAAAGTGCCATAAACAGGCTGGGAGGCCGTACGATAGGTTTTTCCGATTCAGGAACATCATCAGTCACCAAAGGTGAAACGCTTAACGATACCATCAGGGTAGTGAGCAACTATTGCGGATTGATTGTGATGCGACATACGCTGGAAGGCAGCGCAAGATATGCAAGCGAAATATCTAATGTACCAATCATCAATGCCGGTGACGGTGCCAATCAGCATCCTACCCAAACGCTGCTTGATCTTTATTCTATTCAGAAAACACAGAAAACCCTTGATAATCTTAAGGTTTTCATGGTAGGCGATCTGAAATACGGACGTACTGTTCACTCCCTTTTAATGGCGCTCTCAGAATTCAACACGTCTTTCTATTTCATCTCCCCGGATGAGTTAAAAATACCTGATGAATATAAAATGCTCCTGAAAAACAAAGGACTTGCATACAGCGAATCGCGGGACCTCAACGATACAATTGGAGAAGCAGACATTATTTACATGACACGCGTACAAAAAGAACGGTTTTCAGATCCTATCGAATATGAACGTACAAAGAATGCCTATGTTCTCAAAAATGAAATGCTCCGCATTACCAAGGAAAACATGAAAATTTTACATCCTTTACCAAGAGTAAATGAAATCAGTACCGATGTAGATGCCAATCCTAAAGCCTATTATTTTCAGCAAACTGAAAATGGAGTCTATGTGAGACAGGCCATAATATCATTAATATTGGGTTTAAAGCTATGACAAAAGATAAAATTCTTGAAGTAAGTGCAATAAAGGACGGTACTGTAATTGATCATATTCCTGCGGAAAGTCTGTTTCAGGTAATTTCGATCCTGAAACTTGAAAACTTTAACGGAATGATCACTTTCGGGACCAATCTGGAAAGTAAAAAACTTGGCAAAAAAGCTATCATAAAGGTTTCGGATGTATTTTTTAAAGATAAGGACATTAACCGTATTGCTCTGATTGCTCCTGAGGCAAAGCTCAATATCATAAAAAACTATTCTGTTGTCGAAAAGAAACTTGTAGAGGTACCGGATGAAATTACAGGTATTGTGAAATGTGTTAACCCGCAATGTATCACAAATCATGAAAGAGTGACCACCCGTTTTCGTGTTATCGAGAAGAAAAATGTAAAACTAAGGTGCCATTACTGCGAAAGAATGACTTATAAAGAAAACCTCGAAATCTTATAATTACTATCCCCAAAGTTCATCGCAGCCTGTTGTAAGATTTTATCAGCAGTTCATCCCTTCTTATTGTTCTGAATGCCTGGAAAAGCAGAATAATGATCACTATCGGAAATATTACAGTGTAGGTAAATGAATGTGATACGATAGAAAACTGATTGAATGTATCATTCCTTATTTTGAAATAGTAGAAGAACATGATGAGGAGAAGTGCAATATTGATGAGTATATTATATACGCAAAGCCTCATCTGAATAATTCTTTTATGAAACAGGAATATTGCCAGCAAACTAAATAATGTAGATACAATGGCAATAACTCCAATAGGATAAGTATAGAGGTAAGTTTTAACGGGCTCGTTCACTGATTTTATCCTGAAACTCGTAAATTTTACCTGAGATTTATCGATCAATCTCATTTCGGAGACGGGATTGATGATGATTATGAATGAAAGAATTGCGGCGGCAAGAAGAAATAAAGTTTGGATCCGCTGTATCATGATGCTTAAGGTTTTAAGTCAGCAAATATAGTAATCTTTGAAAAAGATGTATTCATTGACCTCGACTGAATTTAAAGGTTTTCTTTATACTGATCAGAAGTTTGATGAATTTTGGGTCCCAATTACAATCGTTGCCTCTTTTTTTGATGATTTATCCTTACATTTGCGACGTTTTTATATAAAATAACTGACGCATTATAAACCTATTATCTATTCATTATGAAGGATGTAATTGAACGTTCGGCCGATAATATCCGAATATTATCCGCAGCCATGGTTGAAAAGGCTAAATCAGGTCATCCGGGTGGTGCTATGGGAGGAGCCGATTATGTTACAGTACTGTTTTCCGAGTTTTTAAATTATGATCCCGCTGACGGGAAATGGATTAACCGCGACAGATTTTTTCTTGATCCGGGACATATGTCACCGATGCTTTATTCAATCCTTACACTTGCAGGTTTTTATACCCTGAAGGATATTGAAAACTTCAGGCAATGGGGAAGCATAACTCCAGGCCATCCGGAAGTGAACCAGTCGAAAGGCGTTGAAAATACGTCCGGACCTTTGGGTATGGGCCATACAAATGCTGTAGGTGCTGCTATTGCTGAAAAATTTCTGGTTACCAGGTTCGGTGAATGGATGTCGCATAAAATTTATGCATTCATTTCCGATGGTGGTATTCAGGAGGAAATATCTCAGGGCGCAGGCAGAATAGCAGGATACCTGGGCCTGAATAATCTGATCATGTTTTATGATTCGAATGATATACAACTTTCAACCGAAACAAGTGCAGTCACCAGGGAAGATACAGCTAAAAAATATGAAGCATGGGGTTGGAAAGTGATGACTATTGAGGGCAATAATATCCAGCAAATCAGAAAAGCGCTTCAAACAGCTACTATTGAAAAAGATAAGCCGGTACTGATTATTGGAAAGACCATCATGGGTAAGGGTGCACTTGATGCAAACGGAAATTCATTTGAGAGAAAAACCTCAACCCATGGGATGCCCTTGGGCGAAGCAGGTGCTTCGTTTGAAAAAACCATAAGAAACCTTGGAGGTAATCCTGATAATCCTTTTACCATATTCCCTGATGTAAAAGAGTATTGGGACAAAATCAATAAAACAAAAGTGCAGATTGCCAAGGAGAAAAAAGAAAAACAAGCCCAATGGGAATCTGATAAACCTGAACAGGCAAATAAATTGAAGGCCTTTTTTAGCGGAAAGGCTCCTGTTATTGATTTCAAAAAAATTGAACAAAAACCTAACATAGCCAGTCGTGCTGCATCTGGTGTTATACTTGGCCATCTTGCAGAACAGGTTGAAAACATGATTGTTGCATCTGCTGACCTTTCAAACAGCGACAAAACAGACGGCTTTCTGAAAAAGACCAGACAATTTGGTAAAGGTGATTTCACAGGCTCTTTCCTTCAGGCAGGGGTATCGGAACTCACCATGGCAGCTATAGCAAACGGAATGGCTTTGCATGGAGGGATCATACCAGTATGCGCTACTTTCTTCGTTTTTTCAGATTATATGAAACCTGCTGTAAGACTTGCTGCGTTAATGGAGCTTCCCGTTAAATATGTATGGACGCACGATGCCTTCAGGGTAGGAGAGGACGGGCCCACCCACCAGCCTGTCGAGCAGGAAGCACAGATCAGGCTTATGGAACATATGCACAATCATTCAGGCAAAAGGAGCATGCTCGTATTAAGACCGGCAGATGCCTATGAGACCAATGTGGCATGGAAAATGGCACTGGAAAATACTAACACACCTACAGCCCTGCTCTTATCACGACAGAATATCCCTGATTTGCCCGCCGTTAATTCAAGGTATGATGAAGCCCTGCAGGCAGAAAAGGGTGGTTATATTGTGACAAAAGATAGCGGTAAAATTGATATTATATTACTTGGCAATGGTTCAGAAGTCTCAACACTTGTTGGCGGGGCAAAACTTTTAAAGGAAAAGAAAGGTTTAAATGTTCAGGTTGTATCCATCATTTCTGAAGGATTATTCCGCGAACAGGATGGAGACTATCAAAAGCAGGTAATACCTGATAACCTTCCGGTTTTTGGATTAACAGCTGGTTTGCCAGTAACTCTTGCCGGTCTCGCAGGACCTAAGGGAATGGTTTTTGGTCTGCAGAGTTTTGGCTTTTCAGCTCCGGCAAAGGTCCTTGACGAGAAACTGGGATATACGGCTGAAAATGTATTTAATAAAGTCGTCGATTATCTGAATCTCTAAGTCTTCAAATTTAGAACTTTGCTATCTATCCCTTTCGCATAAACGCGGAAGGGATTTTTTCTTTAGAAAATAAACTTTCTGTTTAATGCAAATGTCTTGACTGATAAGAAATTCAGGAGTTATGCCTTTCATGATTTTCAAATTTTAACATCCTATTATATCACTTTTGGATTTTTACATCGTAGAATGAGCATCTGCTAATTCATAATGAAAAAAAACAAAAATGAAGAATTCGGGAATTATTTTAATTGCTATAAGCTTTTATCTGGTTGGTTGCAGTTCTACCAACTATTTGACTATGAGTGTTCTTGAACCAGCCCCTGTTACAGTACCTTCTTATATTAAAAAGGTTGGGATTGTTGACCGGAGCCTGCCTACTGAGGAATCGAAACAATATGATAAAATCGATCAGGCGCTGACAGCGGAAGGGAAAACTCTTGATATTGAAGGGGCCCGTGAAGCCATTCGGGGAATAGAAAATGAACTTTCAGGAAATGAAAGGTTTACTTCGGTAGTTTTTTTAGAGGATGCCGGCATGCGAAGTCCCGGTATGGGAGTATTCCCAAATCCGTTATCATGGGATAAAGTAAGCTCGGTTTGCCAAAAGAATAAGGTTGATGCACTATTTACACTCGAGGTATTTGACACCGACACCAGAATTTCCTATTCAAATCAGCCCGTGACTATCAAAGGGCCGTTGGGCTTCGATATTCCTGCAGTTGAGCATTATGCAAATGTAACAACTCTTGTAAAAACAGGATGGCGGATCTATGATCCCCAAAGCAAAATGATTCTCGATGAGTATAGTACTTCAAACAGTATAGAAAACTCAGGCAAGGGTATCAATCCTGCAGCGGCACTTTCCTCGATCCTGGGACGTAAAGATGCAGTGAAACAGGTAGGTTATGTTGCCGGACAAGATTATGCATACAGAATACTACCTTATAAATTAAGGGTTTCGAGAAAATATTATGTGAGAGGTACCGATAATTTCAAGATTGCCAAACGCAGGGCTCAAACCGGTGACTGGGATGGAGCAGCCGTATTATGGGAAAAAGAAACCAGCAACCCAAAGATGAAGGTTGCCGGCAGGGCTTACTATAATATGGCTATTATTAATGAAATTAATGGGAACCTCGATGATGCACTGGAATGGGCTAAAAAATCATACTCAGATTATAAGATAAAGCTGGCACTGGATTATGTCAACATTCTTGAAAACAGAATGTACAGAAACGCCAAACTTCAGGAACAACTTACAGAATAGTTCCCTGAACACAATTGCATAAAAAAGAAGGCTGTCTTAAAAGTCATTATGATACTTGAAGACTTTACAGGGCAGCCTCTTTATTTGATTAAGATTATAATTTCTTAATTCCCCAATCAAAAGATATTTTTTCACCCGGATTTAACACCATCAGGCCCACTTTATTATTAAAGGCATCAGGTGCGCAGGTCATTGGTTCAATGGCAATTGTTGTGCGATGGGGAGGAGTATAGACCTGCAGGTAATTGTATTTCCTCTCACCCGTTTCCTGCCATATCCTGTAACCGGTTGCTCCGGAACCATCGGTAATTATTGTTTCTGCAAATGGTTTTTCAGTTTCCAGAAGAAAACAATCATCAAGTCTGATATTGCCAACAAGGGTGAGATTGTTGAATTCGTTGTAAGGAACAGTTTCTCCGGTGGGAATATTTCTTTTATCAACTTTAAAATTCCTGTCGGCTGAAAACTGTAGTTTCAATTCATCGATTTTACGATTTCCCAGTTTAAAATAAGGGTGCCATCCATGACCATATGGCATCGCTGTGGCACCTATATTGGTAATTTCAGTTCTGCAGGAGAATGCTCCGGTAAGGTTCAATTTGTACGTAATTTTCATGAGATATCTGAAAGGATAACCGATAGGGTCATCATTCTCATAACTCAGAACCAGTTTACAATCCGAAACGCCATCCTCACTTTCCAGAACGCTGAATTTTTTGTCAAAAACCAATCCATGTATAGCGTTTTTTTCATCGGGAAAATTCATGGTAAGCTGAATCTCTTCCTTTTCGAAGATATACTTACCATCAGCGATACGATTCGGAAACGGCGACAGGTTGCTACCTTTAAAAGATGAAGAAAGGTTGGCCGATGCATCTTCGGCCGACCCGTATCCATCAATTATTTCAGTAAGTTCATCACCTGTATTAAATAAACACCTGTTCACTGCACCGCCAAGGGAAGGAATAACAGATACAAATTCATTGGTGAGGTTGTTCATCAGTTTAACCTCAAATTCTTCCCTTACAACCTGAAATTTGTGCATGTTTGTGCTTAGATCTATAGATACATGTTAATGATACTTTCATAGAGCTCCTGCTTTCCGCTGATCATTTCAGGCTCACCGGCTTTCAGTGCATATTCCCTGAGTTCATCAAGGCCCATCTTTCCCTGCTCAAATGCTTTGCCTTCACCAGAATCAAATGAAGCATATCTATCTTTGCGCATTTTCAGGTAATTGCTTTTTTCAAGTATATCAACGGCAACAAGAAGTGCTCGGGCAAAAGCATCCATACCGGCAATATGAGCGATAAACAAATCTTCTGTATCGGTTGAGTTTCTTCTGCGTTTTGCATCGAAGTTAACACCACCTGTTGTAAATCCTCCGGCAGGAAGAATTACCAGCATAGCTTCAATAAGTTCGTAAATATTAACCGGGAACTGATCGGTATCCCACCCATTCTGATAGTCGCCCCTGTTGGCATCAATTGATCCGAGCATACCTGCATCGGCAGCAGCCTGAAGCTCGTGCTGGAAAGTATGTTGTGCCAGTGTGGCATGGTTTACTTCTACATTCAGTTTGAAATCTTTGTCAAGTCCATAGTGGCGCAGGAATCCTATCACTGTTTCAGCATCAAAATCGTACTGATGTTTGGTAGGTTCCATGGGCTTTGGTTCAATCAGGAAAGTTCCTTTAAAGCCATGTTTTCTGCCGTAATCTCTTGCTTTTGTGATCATCATTGCAAGATGGTCTTTTTCACGTTTCATATCGGTGTTAAGAAGAGACATGTAACCTTCACGGCCACCCCAGAATACATAGTTTTCACCGCCCAGGGCAATGGTAGCATCTATCGCTCTTTTTATCTGGGTTGCAGCATATGCTACAGCTTTAAAATCCGGATTTGTTGCCGCACCGTTCATATATCGTGCATTACTGAATACATTTGCAGTTCCCCAAAGCAATCTGACACCCGATTCAGACTGTTTTTGTTTGGCATAGTCGATCAGTGCCTGCAGGTTATTATCGGATTCAGCGATACTTTTACCCTCTCCAACGAGATCAAAATCGTGAAAACAATAGAAAGGAATTCCCATCTTCGTAATAAATTCAAAAGCGGCATCCATTTTTTGTTTGCCTTTTGTGATTGGATCAGATCCCTTGTTCCATAAAAAGTTAAGACTGGGATTTCCAATGGCAAAAGGATCCTGTCCGTCTCCACAGAAAGTATGCCAATAGGCAACTGCAAATCTGAAATGGTCCTTCAGGGATTTTCCATAAACCACTTTATTTTCATCATAAAATCTGAAAGCCAAAGGGTTTTTTGATTCTTTTCCTTCATAAGCGATTTTTCCAATTCCTGGGAAATATTCGTTATTTCCTAACACAATTTTCATATATATAGCTTTTAGTTTATAATATCGTTAAGAGTACGATGCCATTTATTATAGGCTTCAGTATATAAATTTAATCTGGACCGGTCGGGTTCAATTGTTGATATTTTTTCAAGGTTTGCAAAGGCATCTTCGAAAGATTTAAAAATCTCTGAGCCTATTCCAGCACCTCTTGCGGCACCTTCCGAACCATCAGTGTTATAAAGGTCTATTGGTACCTGTGTTATGCCGGCCAGGGTATCGCGGAAAACGGGACTGAGGAACATATTTGCCTTTCCTGCCCTGATGTGCCCCACTTTAACACCTGTATGCTGCGACATGATATCGATACCGTACTTAAAAGAAAATGCAATACCTTCATGAGCGGCCCTTATCAAATGAGCAGTATTATGCCGGTTGAAATTCAGCCCGGCAATATGACATCCCGGGTCCATATTTTCAATAACCCTTTCGGCGCCATTACCAAATGGAATGATATTAACACCATCCGAACCTATAGGTATTCCCTGCGCGTGCTGGTTCATTTCATCATACGTCAGTTTTTTATTGCCTGTATTTTTTTGTAACCAGCTGTTTAATATCCCAGTACCATTAATGCAAAGCAAAACACCAAGATGTGCAGCTTTTCCTGAATGATTTACATGTGCGAATATATTTACTCTCGATTTCGGATCATAGGCATATTGGTTTGTAATGCCGCACACAACTCCTGAAGTCCCTGCAGTGGCAGCAATTTCCCCGGGTTTGAGAACATTGAGTGAAAATGCATTATTTGGCTGGTCACCGGCACGGTAGGTCACCGGTATACCTGCTTTCAGACCTGTTTCAACAGCTACTTTTGGCTGTAATGTGCCCTGATTGCTGAAAACAGGAACAATATCAGGTATGAAATCAGGTGAAAATCCATAGTAATCAAGCAAGAAACCAGCCACTGAACCATTTGGAAAATCCCAAAAAATACCTTCTGAAAGCCCTGTTACCGTCGTATTAATTTCACCGGTAAGCCGCATGGCTATATAGTCGCCCGGAAGCATGATTTTGAAAATCCTTGAGTACAACTCGGGTTCGTTGTCCTTCACCCATTTTAGTTTGGATGCGGTAAAATTTCCAGGGGAATTCAAGAGGTGACTCAGGCTTTTTTCGGATCCCAGGTCCCTGAAAGCCTGGTTGCCGATTTCAACAGCACGACTATCGCACCAAATAATGGAAGGCCTTATTACATTTCTGTTTTTGTCGATACATACAAGCCCGTGCATTTGGTAAGTAATACCGATAGCTGAGATTGCCGATAATTCTTTTTTGTGTTTCTTCGATAGCTCTTTTAATCCGCTTAGTATATTCTGCCACCAGTCCTCAGGGTTTTGCTCCGCCCATCCTGGTTTAACAGACATGATTTTCATTTCCTCTTTCGGATATTGTGCAGATGCAATATTCTTTCCCGATGCAGCGTCGAGCATAGAAAGTTTAACACTAGAGCTGCCAACATCAATTCCTAACAATATCATGATATCCTTGTTTCTAAATGTGGTGGTTTATACGCTAATTTTTTAAAATAGTCACAAAGACTACAAGTAAAAATTTTATTTAAGGCAAATAAACAAAAATTTATTGATAATAAATATGGATTATTTAACATTCAATAGCCTCAGGAGAATTATCACCTTAGGTAGGACTTTGGAATAAAATATTGAAAAGAAAATAATTTTATAAAACTTTCATCTTTGGTAAAAACTTAACTGTGCTGAATATTGTTTTAAGATAGTTGTTTCGTAGATTTGATTATTAGCAGATTCTATGGAAAGGAATAAAATAGATGCAATGATAGCATTGCTTGACGATACTGACAACGAGGTCGTGAATGCAGTTACTGATAACCTGTTAAAGCATGGGATTTCTATTGTGCCTCAGCTGGAGAAAGCCTGGGAAACAGCAGCAACTGAGAAGATACAGGAACGGCTGGAAACAGTTATTCAAAACATTCAGTTTGGATCTACAAAGTCTAATTTGCATGCATGGATAAAGAGCGGGGCAGAATACATTCTTGAAGGTGCCAGCTATCTTGCCCAGTTTCAGTTTCCTGAGGTAAGCATTGTTAAGATGGATAGCGAGATCGAAAAAATTCGCGATGATATCTGGCTTGAAATCAACAATAATCTCACGGCACTGGAAAAAGTCAAAATCCTCAATTATGTCATTTTTGATTTGCATAAGTTCAACCGTAACCTGAACAATTTTTATTCGCCGCAAAACTCATTTATCAACCAGGTTATAGAAACAAAAAAGGGGAACCCTATATCGCTTGCCATTGTTTATCTTTCCGTTGCTTATAAATTAAAGTTACCGATTTATGGAGTTAATCTTCCCAAGAATTTTATCCTGGCTTATAAGGACGAATACAGGCACCATGATGCTGAGGATGAAACTGAAGATATCCTTTTCTACATCAATCCATATAATAAAGGTGCGATCCTGGGCAGAAAAGAGATTGATTATTTTATACGCCAGCAGCAGCTGGTTCCAGAAAAGACTTATTACACTACATGTTCCAATGAAGACATTGTAAAACGACTGATCAATAATCTCATTCTTTCCTATGAGAAGTTAGGTTTCAGGGATAAAATTGAGCGTGTAAAAGAACTTCTGGTAGTTTTTAAATAATATATTTCGTTTCGATGCTATTATTAAAAAGGCATCGATATGCATTAAGTGTTTCATTCGTAGAATTGTCATAGGTATGTATTCAAAAACTTATACTACCTATGAAAGTTGATCTGATAGATATAATGCTTTTTATTGTTCTTGCCCAGCTAATTTCATTTACCATATATCTGATTTCCGCGTTAAAAGGTAAGAGACTGCCAATCAAATTATTCATTTTATTTATTATTTCTAAAACGTTTTGCATACTAGGTTTTCTTGTTTTCAGACTTTGGGATTATACTTATAATCATTTTCCACATCTATTCTACATTGGTACTCCCTTTTCTTTTCTTTGGGCCCCGGCCATGTATTTCTATATAATATCTCGTATACAGCCTGATTTTAAAATTAAAAAAACCTTTTTTGTCCATTTGTTGCCCTCCATAGTAGTATTTGTATTGTTGTTTATTAACTTTTTCATGTATGATGCTGCATCGAAAAAACATATCATTTATACCGGTGAACTTTATAATTCAGCATGGTTTAACTTACTTAACTGGTTTAATATTGTGAGTGTTGGCGGATATATAGTATCATCATGGAAAAAATTGTATAAAAACCATTCCTTCCATTTTTCTTTTAATGATCTGACCAAAAGATCAGATTCCTGGCTATTGGTTATTACTGTTTGTTTTACATTAAAATGGTTACTTGATGGATGGTATTCAGTTAATTCTTATTTGGCAAATTCAGAAGCAATTATACCCTTATTCATTTCCCGGATAGATCTAATATTTGCAGTGAATTATATTCTATTTAAAACTTTAAGAACATCAAGGGTTTTTGAAAGCTTATCTCCTTTTGAAATGCAGGATACCAAACGCTTATCACTTTCAAAGGCAAAGAGTGATAAATATTTGTCGGTACTTAAATCAAAGATGGAGACTGAGAAACTTTTTATGGATTTTGATCTGACACCAAACAATTTAGCTCAGAAAACCGGAATTCCGGTACGCTCGTTGTCTGAAATCATAAATGTTCGGCTCGGACAAAACTTTTATGATTATGTTAACAAGTATAGAATTGAAGAAGCTGTCAAAATATTATCAAATCCTGATTCTGGTTTTAAAACCATTCTTGAAGTCATGTTTGAAGTTGGGTTTAACAATAAAACTTCTTTTAATACTTATTTTAAAAAATATACAGGAAAAACCCCAACCAGGTTTAAGCAAGACAATGCATATCGTGTGGTTTATTCTTATTAATAAAAATATTGGTAAATCTAACAACGTGGTGTGTTTATCCTGACAATTATACCCTTTTCTGTTAATTTCTTTACCTGATAATTCAAAATATTTTAGCATATGAAATCAGTTATACAAAAAGGATTTTCAGCAATTTTTATTGCATGTTTCTTCATTAGTGTAGTTCAGGCACAGGAACTCAAATGGAAATTTACAACAGGTGGCAGGGTTTATAATAAACCCCTGATTGATAAAGGTATTTTATATATCGGTAGTTTAGACAGTAACTTTTATGCTCTTAATGCCTTATCGGGTGAGGAAATATGGAGATACAAAACGGCAGATAAAATATATACATCTGCTGTTATTTTCGATAGTATAATCTGTTTTGCAAGTGGAAATCACCTATTCGGTTTAACCACAAACAATAATTTGGTGTGGGATTTTGAATTACTTGCTGAGCCTGCGATAAATGAACATGATGAATGGGATAATTTCAATTCCTCCCCCCTGTTGGCAGATAGCATTGTATATATTGGATGTGACAAAGGGAATGTTTTTGGGGTAAATGTTAAAAATGGCATGCAAACATTTCATTGTCAAGTCCCCGAAGCAAACTCTACAATTGAATCGAAACCAGTTGTTAAAGGCGATACAATATTTTTTGGTGACTGGGATGGTGTTTTCTATTCTTATAGTATTGAAACAGAAGAAGAAATCTGGAGATACGATACAAAAAATGATGATACTTATAGCTGGAAGAATGCAATACAGGTTGAACCTGTTATTTTGAATGATACAATCTTTTTTGCAGGAAGAAGCTGTAATTTATATTCTCTAAATACGTCTACAGGACAAAAAAACTGGTTAAACCATGATTCTAAGGATATGTGGCTTCTGGGTGGATTAACCATAGATCAGCGAACAATATATTTAGGGAGTTCAAACCAGTTTTTCCTGCAGGCATATGATGCAATTACAGGAGATATACAGTGGACTACCACGGTTGATGGCAGAATTTATGGAATGCCTTTCACTGACGATAATTATGTCTATGTTGGAACAGGAATGGAAAACTACGATAATATAGGTTCTTTATATATAATGGACAAAAATAATGGGGAAATAATATCACGTTACAGAGTAAACGGACAAGCTTACGGAGGACCTATTACCAGCGATAGTATTATTTATTTCGGATGTGCAGACAGGAACATCTACGCCCTGGATCAAAAAACAATGTTAACTAAGAAATTCCCGGAATCTGATGTTACAGGAAATAAGGAAATTAATTTAGGAGAGCTGGAAACGAATAAAATTTATACATCAGAGTTTTATATTAAAAACTCAGGAGAAGGAAAAGATACTTTATATCCGAGAATGATTTCGGGTGGGTTATCAATCAGTCCAGAAAGTTTCTCCATTGTTGCAGGTGATTCGCAGAAAGTAGTAATTACTATTGATACTGAAGGTTTGAATGGATCAGATTATACCAAATTTATAACTTTACTCTCATACAATTCTTTAGATGATAAGAAAATAACAGTTAAAGTTATTTTCAGTATCAAAGATTCGGAAACAGGGGTAAGCGAGATTAAGGAAGGAAATGTTTCCCTGATACAAAATTTTCCCAATCCATTCTCAACTTCTACTACTTTGACTTATTATTTAGAATATAGAACTGAGTATAAACTTGCTTTATTTAATTCCGAAGGGAAATGTCTGTCGATAATTTCAGAAGGGAAAAAGGAACCAGGAACTTATTCGGAATCATTCAGTACAGAAGGCATACCTGATGGATTATATTTTTGCAGGCTAATTACAGAAAGGAGTATTTATAACTGCAAAATGATTGTAGTAAAATAAAAATAAGGTATTTCAATAAGAAAAAGCCGTATCATATTTTTTTGATACGGCTTTTTTTCGTTAATATTTCTCAATATTTATTTAGCATAGTTTACAGCCCTGGTCTCCCTTATTACGGTTATTTTGATCTGTCCCGGATATGTCATTTCATCCTGGATTCTTTTAGCAATTTCAATTGACAGGGAATCGGCTTCTTTATCTGATACTTTATCGCTGCCAACGATAACGCGTAATTCCCTACCAGCCTGTATTGCATAAGTTTTCATTACACCAGGATATGACAATGCAAGATTTTCCAGTTCTTTAAGCCTTTTGATGTATGATTCAACGACTTCGCGCCTTGCTCCGGGTCTTGCACCAGAAATGGCATCGCAAACCTGGATAATGGGTGATATGAGGCTGTTCATCTCCACTTCATCGTGATGTGCTCCAATGGCATTACAAATTTCAGGCTTCTCCTTGAATTTTTCAGCCAGTTTCATACCCAGAACAGCATGCGGGATTTCGGGTTCATCGTCAGGCACCTTGCCAATGTCGTGCAGGAGTCCGGCTCTTTTGGCCAGCTTCGGGTTAAGTCCGACTTCAGAAGCCATAATTGCAGAAAGGTTGGCAACCTCGCGGGAATGCTGCAGGAGGTTCTGGCCGTATGAAGAACGGTATTTCATTTTACCGATAAGTCTTATCAGCTCCGGATGCAATCCATGGATTCCCAGGTCGATAGTAGTCCTTTTCCCTACTTCCACGATTTCTTCCTCAATCTGTTTCCTGGTTTTCGAAACAATTTCTTCAATACGGGCAGGATGGATACGCCCGTCGGTTACTAACTGGTGCAGTGAAAGTCTCGCTATCTCCCTGCGAACAGGATCGAAAGCTGAAAGAATGATAGCTTCGGGTGTATCATCAACAATAATTTCAACACCTGTGGCGGCTTCCAGGGCCCTGATGTTACGGCCTTCACGTCCAATGATACGGCCTTTTATTTCATCGCTTTCGATATTGAAAACTGTGACGGCATTTTCTATAGCCGTTTCAGTAGCTACCCTCTGAATGGATTCGATCACGACTTTTTTGGCTTCTCTGGCAGATGTCATCCTCGCTTCATCCATAATTTCATTGACATAGGATACAGCTTCTGCTTTGGCTTCCTCTTTAAGAGATTCAATAAGCTGCTGTTTGGCGTCATCCGCTGACAAGCCTGAAATAGCCTCGAGCTGCTCAATCTGTTGCTTATGAATTTTATCGAGTTCTTCTTCCTTTTTTTCAACGAGTGCAATCTGGGTATTCAGATTTTCACGGATCAGATCAAGTTCCCTTTTGGAACGCTGGTTTTCCTCAATTTTTTGCGATAATACATTTTCTTTTTGTTGTATCCGGTTCTCACTCTGTGATATTTTGCTGTTTCTTTCAGTAATGTATTTTTCGTGTTCCGATTTGAGCTGCAAAAATTTTTCCTTAGCCTGCAGAATTTTATCTTTTTTAATTACTTCCGATTCTGCTTCGGCCTCACTAATAATACTTTTGCTCCTTTTACGCAGTAACAGGTTCCACATGAAATAAGAACCAATAAAGCCGATAATAAGGGCTGAAACTCCTGTTGCCAGAAGTTTGATCAGTAATGCAGAATTTCCTATCAATAGTAGTGTTATCATAATGATATCTAATTTTATTAAAAAAAAACCCGCATAATCCTCCAAAATTTATTGAAACCCCATCAAAACATGGGTGGAGTCGCCAAATCATGTCAGACTTCCATTGATCCCCGAAAGGATTTGGTTAATGGCCTGTCTTAGATGATCAGAGCTAAACTCCAATTAGCTAAGTGTTGAGTTTCACAAATATTTGAAGCAACTATGCGGGCTATGCTATATATGTAAAGAACGTTTACTACTCTTCCCTAAGATACACTTCGAGTTCTTCGTTTAATTCCCTGATACTCTCTACCAATGTTGAAGTATTTTCTTTTCCTTCAAGATCGATAAGTTTCGTCACATACTGCAAAGCAGCCATTGCCAGGAAATCCTGAGCATCCTTATCAGAGTATTTTTGCTTGTACTGAAGTACTTTGTCATTAATAATTTTCCCTGCTTTTCTTATTTTTTCTTCATCCCCACGATCAATTTTCAATGGATAATACCTGTCAATTATATTTATCCTTATTGAAAGTTTTTCATCCATAGAATGGTAACTATTTATTTAAAAGAGCAATACATTTATCAATTTCCCGCACAATTCTGTTAATCTTTATTTTTGCATCATGATTTGATCCTGATGCATCGATAAAAGCTTTTGTAAGTTCTGTATTATTATTTTTTTGTTTAAGTTCATTGTTTTCGCTACTGAGAGATGATAATTGAACTGTGAGTTCCTGATTTTTCTGCTGAAGATTCCTGCATTCCTCTTTTAAATTCTGATATAAACCAATAATCCTCTTCAGATTAGTTCTAAGAACAACAATAATATCATCACTCTGGTCAACCATTCGTATTACCTGTTACAAATTTAGTGTGAACTGGCAAATATAAAAATTTATCCCATCATTTTTTTGTGTTTGAAAATAAGTCTTAGTTTTGCTCCCGAAGATATTCTGGCTGAACCCTGGCCGTAACTTTTTAACTTTTATTTTTCATTATGTCACCTTATACTTTTATTGTTGTTCTGTCATTTCTTAGTTTTAGTTATAGTTTTGGGCAGGGTAAAGGAGAATTTAATTCCCCCCTGAACATACCTCTTAGTTTGTCGGGTAATTTTGGTGAACTTAGGGCAACTCATTTCCATGCCGGCCTTGATTTCAGAACACAGGGAGTTACAGGAAAACCTGTTTTTGCAGCGGCTAAAGGTTATGTATCAAGGATCAAAATACAAAGCGGAGGTTATGGACATTCTCTTTATATTACCCATCCAAATGGCTATACCACAGTATATGCACATCTCGACCAGTACATCCCTGAGATCGAAGATTATGTTTTAATTCATCAATATGAAAAAAAATCTTTTGAGATAGAGTTGTTTCCGGGCTCAGAAAGATTTGTTTTTGAAAAAGGTCAGTTGATTGGATACTCAGGTAATACCGGTAGCTCGGGAGGGCCACACCTGCATTTTGAAATTCGCAAATCACTGGGTCAGATCCCGGTGAACGGGTTACTCTTTGGATTTCCTGTTGAAGATAACAAAGCACCTGAATTCAGGAACTTATATGTATATTCTTATATTTCCGGAGAACCTTTTTCTATGTTTGGACGGGAGCGCAAAATATACCCTGTTCGCAGCATGAACAATAAGTATGTTATAGATGGGGTAATAGAATGTGCTGATAGTTATATTGGATTTGGAGCAGAAGTTTATGATTTTCTGAACGGATCAAGTAATCGATGCGGCGTTTATATCATGCAGCTGATAATTGATGGCGTACCAATGTTCATGTTTCAGATTGATGCGGTATCTTTTGGAAACAGTCGCTACGTTAACGCCCACATGGATTATGAGATGAAAATTCAGGAAAATCGCAGTGTTCACAGGTTATTCCTGCTTCCTAATAATAAACTTCCAATCTATTCATCTCCAAATGGGAATGGTCTCTTTTACCTTCTCAATGATTCAATCCATGTGTGTGAAATTAAAGCACTGGATGCTTATGGAAATTCATCTTCCCTGGAATTCAGGGTAAAACGAAAAAGTGATATTCCTGTTCCCTTCGTGGAACCATTTGAAGGTCAGATTTTTAAGTGGAGTGATGGCGGTAGCTTTTCAAGAGGTAATTATTCGATTAAGATTCCTCCCAAAGCATTGTATCAGGATGCTATTATCAACAGCTATATATCCAATGGGACAGGGAATCCGCTGACAGACACCCTGGTTATTTCATCTTCCGGAGGACCCACCCATGTAGGTTTTACTTTGAGTGCCAGGCTGGATGGGGATTTTGAAAAGTATCACGATAAATACTTTTTTGCCCGTGTAGATAATAAGAAATTAGTTTCTGAAGGAGGAGATTACAAACAGGGAGAAATTCATGTTACTACAAGAAACTTCGGAAAATACATAATTGTAGCTGATACTGTTCCTCCTGAATTGACATCTGTTAATCTGAAATCTAAGCAGAGTTATCCCGCAGGGCATAAGTTAAATTTCAAGGTTAAGGACGATCTTACGGGGATATCATCATATGAAGCCTATATCGACGACAAATGGGCATTACTTGAATACGATGCAAAAACAGGAACTCTTACTTACGCTGTAGATCCTTCAAGACTTTCAAAAGCACAGTCACATAAGATCAGAATTACAGTTACCGACGGCAGGAATAATAAAACTATCTATAATGGTCAGTTTCAACACGAGGAAAGCACGCACTGAAATTATTGTGGCCGGGCTTATGTCGGGCACCAGTCTTGATGGTGTTGATATTGCATTTTGTCTTTTCGAAGAACACAAGGGAAACTGGTATTATGAAATATTGGCAGCAAAGACATATAAATATTCCATTTCCTGGCAAAAGGCACTTGCTACTGCACATTTGCTTGATGGAGAAAGCCTGATCAGGCTTGACAGAGATTACGGTACCTATCTGGGGAAAATAGTAAAGAAATATATCTCCTCGACCGGCATAAAACCTTCGCTGATAGCGTCTCATGGGCATACAGTGTTTCATAATCCGGACAAAGGTTACACATTTCAGGCAGGACACGGAGCTTATATAGCCTCAACATCAGGTATAATTGTGATTGACGACTTTCGTTCGATGGATGTAGCTCTGAAAGGTCAGGGTGCACCCCTTGTTCCGATAGGTGACAAACTACTATTTTCACAGTACAGTTCTTGTCTCAATCTGGGAGGTTTTGCCAACATTTCTTTTACAGCAGGCGGTAAAATGATAGCATTTGATATTTGCCCGGTTAATATCGTTATCAACCATATTGCCGGAGAAATGGGCAAGGAATTTGATAAAAATGGAAATTTTGCGCAAAAAGGTGTTGCTGATAACAAGTTGTTAAAGAAGCTTAACTCACTTGCATTTTATAGTCTGAACCCACCAAAATCGCTCTCGCGGGAATGGCTTGAAAAAGAGTTTTTGCCGGTGCTGCAACAAAGGTCCGATATTTCAACTTACGATAAACTTGCGACTGTTTATGCTCATATTGCATGTCAATTATCAGCTATTTTAAATGCTTATTCATTGAAAAACGTGATGATAACAGGCGGCGGTGCCTTCAATAAGTATCTTATTAAGTTGCTGAAGGAAAAAACAGGGAGCGAGATCATAATTCCCGACAAGCTTACCGTAAAATATAAAGAAGCACTGATTTTTGCTTGTCTGGGATTACTTAGATATGAAGGAAAAGCAAATACATTGGCAAGTGTTACAGGAGCAAGAAAGAATTCAACAGGAGGAGCACTGCATATGCCATAAAAGAATGAGAGTGGGACCCACCCACTCTCATAACCCTAACTACTAAAACAATCTAATTACTAACTACACTACTAAACTAACCACTAACTACTATGAAATACATTAGATTAACTAACAACTTTTAACTTTATGACTGCAAAGTTAACTACTTTGAAAAACAATTTAAATGCCATAATGTTAATTTTTTATTAAGTGTTTTCTTAAAATTTCTTAATTAGCAGTTTATTTACATTAACACCTTAATGCTATGTTTCGTTCATTTTTCATGATCCTTATAGTAGTATTGCCTGTTAACAGATTGGCAGGTTGTACTAATTTTCTGATTACCAAAGGTGCTTCGGCAGATGGTTCAACCATGATAACATATGCTGCCGACTCTCACGTGCTTTATGGTGAGCTTTATTATTGGCCGTCAAAAGATTATAAACAGGGTGATTCTTTGGAAATTTATGAATGGGATACCGGTAAATTTCTTGGAAAAATTCGTCAGGTTAAGCATACTTACAAGGTTGTAGGTAACATGAACGAAAACCAGGTTGCCATTGGCGAGACCACATTTACGGGCAGGGAAGGATTGCAGGATACTTTAGGTATTATCGATTACGGAAGCCTGATGTATATTGCTCTTCAGCGTGCAAGAACTGCAAGGGAAGCCATTACCATCATGACGGATCTGGTAACGGAATACGGTTATTATAGCACTGGGGAATCTTTTTCAATTTCCGATCCTGACGAAGTCTGGATAATGGATATGATCGGCAAAGGAGTTGGCAACAAAGGTGCAGTGTGGGTAGCCCGCAAAATTCCTGACGGTTATATTTCGGGACATGCCAATCAGGCAAGGATAACGACTTTTCCATTGAATGATATAGAAAATTGCATGTATTCGGAAGATGTGATTTCTTTTGCTATTGAAAAAGGTTATTTTAAAGGAAGGAAAAAAGATTTCAGTTTTGCAGATGCTTATAATCCCCTGAATTTTGAAGGGGCGCGTTTCTGTGAATCCAGAGTGTGGTCGGCTTTCCGGAGGGTGAACGATGAAATGGGCCAATATGAAGATTATGCGATGGGCTTAAATCTGGAGAACAGGATGCCGCTGTGGGTAAGGCCCGACAGAAAACTTACCGTAAAAGATGTGATGGAATTAATGCGCGACTATTTTCAGGACACACAAATGGACATGACACTAGATGTTGGGGCAGGGCCTTATGGCTCTATTATCAGATGGAGGCCTTTAACATGGGAACTTGATGGTAAAACATATTTTAACGAACGAGCTACTTCAACACAGCAAACAGGTTTTTCCTTTGTTGCACAGGCGCGAGGCTGGCTTCCGGGCCCTATTGGTGGAATACTTTGGTTTGGCGTTGACGACACATACAGCACTGTTTATACACCAATGTTCTGCGGTATTTCAGAAATCCCGGTCAATTTCAGGGAAGGTAATGGTTCGATGATGGAATTCAGCGATAGTTCTGCATTCTGGATTTTCAACCAGGTATCGAACTTTGCCTATACCAGGTATAATCATATAATTCCTGAAATAAGACAACGACAATCAGAACTTGAAGAAAACTATATCAAGGCAGTTGTGCATATTGATAGCCTCACTTCATCTGTTTACTCTTCTAATCCTGCCCAAGCTACAAATATTGTTACCCGGTTTTCATCAGATGCGGGAGCTAATACTTTCAGTGAGTGGAAAACCCTGTATGCTTATTTGTTTACAAAATACATGGATGGAAATATCAAAACTTTTGTAAAGGGCCAATTATTACCTGAACTTGAACAACCAGGCTATGGGGACGAATGGTACAGAAGAATTGTAAATGAAACCGGTGATAAATTCCTGATCAGGGGTGATACTTCACATTAACGATAAAGTGAAATTTTCGTAATCTCAACCTGAAGTCAAAAAATTATTGTTATTCAGAATTTGTTAACGGATATCTTACCAGTATTGAAAAAATATTTGTAATATTGCGACCTGAAAAAAATTCAGG
>Ga0123335_1002251_pt1 | contig 29269 bp, 26 predicted proteins | sample BiotimSIPDNA_2_FD_89707 | JGI IMG/M metagenome (GOLD analysis project Ga0123335, IMG submission 89707) | Anaerobic biogas reactor microbial communites from Washington, USA - Biogas_R2 time_0 SIP DNA | ecosystem: Engineered > Bioreactor > Anaerobic > Unclassified | place: Washington, USA... | reverse complement strand
TAGCCAACTACCGTAAGTACAAGGAACTCACCCAGGAATGGGTGACTTTGGCTATCGAGTTGTGTAAAATCAGGGCCGACAATCAACCGAACGAATAAAAGAGAACTCGGTACTCACAAGATAAGGAAGTGTCTGCTGGATGGACATACCCCCGTGGAACACGATATCGCGGCCGTATTCCGCCTTGAGCCGGTCAAAATCCATGCCCCTTGCTTCAGGTTGCAAAGGATTCAGAATGTCCAGCCCGCAGTCGATAAAATCCGGGATCAGGCTCATGATGCTGCCGCAGGTGTGGTGGGCCACTTTGCAGCCGAAAGCGTGGCCTATGTCAATGAAGTCTTTAAAACCTTCCCTGAGCATGGAACGCCAGCTGTCATCGGGCATGAAAGTGTTCTGCTGGGTGCCGAAATCATCCCCGGTAAACACGATGTCAATATTGCCTTCCGCCGCCTCCAGGGTGCGGCGCAGGTAGTCGCGATAAAAGTCCGCGATATGCCGGAAGATAGCCTGCGCAATGTCCTCGTTCAGGTATAAATCCATCAGGATCTGTTCCATGCCTCTCAGGTACATGGCCGGTTTTAGCTGGGCGCAACGGTTTAGCCGGTCACCCATGAAAACCACAACTTTTCCTGATTCCCGCGCCTGGCGCGCCTGTTCTCGGACGGGCTCGTAGTCGAACCATTCCGTGCGGGGCCACTTGGCATAGCGGTTGATTTCCTCCACGGAGGTCGCGTTTTGCAGGGGGGAGCAGGCGACCTCGCTGTATGTGCCCGCCTTGCCGTCCTTCCCATAAGAAACGCGCCTCCGGGATACCCCGAAATGGTCCTCTTTGGATCCGTCTGCGTACACGACGGGTTCCGGTCCAATGTATGCCGGTCCCTCGATGTATCGGAAATCCACGTGAAAACGCCGGAGCAGTTCCTCCTTTGACGTATACCCGTATCGTTGCAGCAGCAGTTCCGTAATTTCCGACGCCGCCCAGAAATCCACGGGCACCCGATCGGGTTCCTTATGCGCCAGCGCCAGAAACACGCGCGTTCTGGAATCCATGATACCGCCTTCCTGTGGAAAACTTATCCTGATATACTCATACACGGAATCAACTTATGTCCGACCTTATACCACAGACTCCGGTGATACGCGAAACGCCCTGCAAAACCGTCCTGGGCAGGTCTGGTATCGGCGATTATTCCCTGAACTGCTATGGGGGCTGCGCGCACGCCTGTGCCTACTGCTACGCTAGGTTCATGCAGCGATTCCACCCTCATGAGGAGGTGTGGGGCGGCTATGTAGACGTGAAAGGTAACGCCGTCGAGGCGCTCGAAAGACAACTGTGCCGCGCGCGTCCCGGCGATGTCTTCGTCAGCAGCGCCTGTGATGGCTGGCAGCCGCTGGAACGGGAACGCCGGCTGACGCGGGAATGCTGCCGCCTGTTGGTGCAACATGGTTTTCAGGTGAACGCGTTGACCAAGAGCGCACTTATTCTGCGCGACCTGGACGTTTTTGAGGGCAGTTCCGCCCGGGTGGGTGTGACGATAACCACACTTGATCCGCGTCTTGTCGCGCTTTGGGAGCCGCATGCGAGCTCGGTTGAAGCGCGTTTGCGGGTGCTTCGGGAGGCCCATGCCGCCGGGCTGAAAACCTCCGTTATGTTTGGCCCCCTGTTGCCATTTCTGTCCGATGATTACGAAAGCATACATGCGCTCCTGGAACAGGCCACCACCCTACGCGTGGACACCATCTGGGTGGACGCATTCAATCCCCGCCCCATGGTCTGGGAGGCGGTATCCGTTCTGCTCGACGCCGAGTTCCCGGATTTAAAAGAGCGTTACCGGCGTGTTCTTTTTTCGGAAACGGTGCGCCGTGCCTATCTGGACGGCCTGCGGAGGCGTGTTGCCCGAGCGGCCGGGGCGCTTCATCTGGAGGGCCGGATTTCCACCTGTATCTGAAGATTTCCGTCCTTCGGGATGGGCGAAAAAGCGGGAAAAGGAATGCTTTATGAAGGATGCCTGCCTTACCTGTCACAAAACACCGGTACAGACCCGGCGCGACTTTATGAAAACCGCCGCGGTCGCGTTGCCCTTGCTCGCCGTGACGTCCGGGGCAGAAATCCTGCCCTCGGAAGGCCGTAAGATACGGTATGTGGGCTGGCAGGTCGGGCTGACCTATCAGTCCTTCAGGCCCCAGGGTCTGGACCGGGATTATCTGTTGTGCCTGCTCGATGAAATGGCCGCACAGCGGATGAATCTACTGAGCCTGATGATGATGAGTTACGGGTATTTCGACCCGGAACATGACGGCTATGCCTGGCCGGTCCGGAATCCCGCGCTGCTTCCCTACCTGGACTCCCAGTGCCTCAACAGCCACGAAGACAAGGAATTCATCCGTGAAATCATTCAGGCCGCGGGGGACAGGGGAATCGAAATACAGCTCTTTCTAAACTGGGGCATCTGGAACCCCGAGAAAATCCGTCTGGGCTATCCCACGGCCCGGGTGCAGGAAAATCGCGGGGGGGGATCCAAGGGCTGGCTTCACTGTCCGGATACTGCCGGCGGCTGGCAAGCCGGCCTGGACGAGGTAGGGGACCTTTTGTCCTTCTATGATCATCCTAATATGAGAGGATTCGCTTTCGAACGCGTCGGCTACCAGGGGCGCGATTACTGTTACTGCCCGGAGACACGAAAACGATTCATGTCGGATACAAACTCCACCATGACCACTGCCGGGAATGCCGCCGTTGATGCCTGGAAAAAGGATCGTGTCACACATCTGCTTTCCTCCTACACGCGCCATATCCGGCAACTGCACCCGGAATGTTCCATCGGCCTGCATACGCAATGCGCGCCGGGCTGGGGGCACGATCCGGCGCGACTGCAATCGTGCGGCATCGATTTCCTGTTGCCGCACACGATCCAGTTTGAGGAAACGGAGGCGAGCCTGCACGCGCTCCTGAACAGGCTGGAACCCAACTCCTGCGTGCTCCATTTCTGCACGCGCGACAAGCGCCCCGCCAACTACAATCTCTGGGTCAAGACGCCTGAAATCATTAATCGCGCTTTTGAATGGATCCGGCGTTATCCCGGGGAAAACCTGGCCGGTTTTCTTTTCTTTAATGAACCGGCCACCTCGGAAGCCAACAAGAAGGCCGTTTATGAAAACCTGAAGCGGTTTGACTGGTAGGCGCTATCCTTTCGCAAAGCAGCGCTGTTTGGCCGGGGCCGTGACCTCTACGGGATAGTGTGTCTTGGAAATAAAGGAGGTTAAAACAATGCATATAACTGTTTGGGTTGTGCGTGCAAGACGCCTTCTGATAAATTGAAGACAGTCTTTCACGGATGTCGGTGTGTTCTCCTCCATACGGGCGGGTACTTGCTTCATATCCGTGGAGGCTTTGAGGCGAATGTCTGCAGTTATGAAATCACTCATTTCAATAGGTTGCCGCCGGGGCCTTCCGGCAGTTGCGGTAATAGCGGTGCTATGCTTCCTGATAGCCAGGATCGCCTTCTGGGCTTCCCTCGAGACCGTCCGCACGGCAAGTCCCTGTGATGACCGCTCTACCCCTCCTCTTGATAGCGATACATCCTGGGCAGACTACAACGAGGAAGCGTTTCCGGAAGGCCATAAGGCTGTTCAAGTCTCAAGTGAACATTTGCTGGGAAACTGTTTCCCGACCGCTCCCACACAGTCACCAGAAATCGGAGCGGAACAAAACGGATTTAGGGAACTTTACCATCGCCTGTATCAGGAACGGAACCTCTTCACCAATGCGGGGCTGAATTTTGAGCATATCATGAGCGGCCTTAAGGAGGATTCTGTGCGCAATTCCTTTTCACCGCGAAAAGAGCCCTGCGTCCTGCGGGTATCATCCGAGCAAACCGTTTCGCTTTATTGGCCTGCCGAAGGTTCCTTGTGGAATGCCGCGTCGGAAATGACCTATACGCTTGGCGACGGCCCTTACATAGACCTGATGTTTAAAACGACGTTTGAAAAATCACCTGAGCGGCGTTACCTTCTTTATATGTGGGCCAGTTACATGAAAAGCACGCGGGACCACCGTATCCGTTTCTTCGGGGTGCGCGATTTTCTTAAAATCTCCCCGCAGCGCCACAAGGCCGATATTCGTTGGGTTGATTTCGGAGAACGGGTCCGATGCGGCGGAACTCACGAGGATTCCAATATACCTTATTGGGGCGCCTCAAAACTGTCATGCAGTGATTCGGCCAATGGTTTTAACATTCAAACCCCTGAAAGATGCGCGTTTTTGCTTCCTTTTTTCTATGGCCTGGTTGATGGCGACGGTGATTTGGCGACCTCAAATGATGACATGGTATACTTAATGATGTTTGACCAGGCGGAAGCAATACGATTTACCACATTTGACTTTTCAGGAGATGTCCATCAACCCGTATGGGACTGGCAATATGTTATTCGTTATCCCCGTGCCGGCCATACCTATCAATACAGGGCGCGCCTGGTGTATAAGCCATATAAAGGTGTGCAGGATGTTGTGGAGGAGTATGTCGCCTGGGTAAAAGCGCTGGAGCCGCCGTCTTTTCCGTTGGATATCGATGTGGAACCGGCGGGTAGTGGTTCCATTTTTCCTGAAAATATGGGGGGGATGTACGGGGACAATGTCAAGGCGTATTTTGGGGTCAACCCCGCGCCGGGATGGACGTTTGATCACTGGGAGGGGCCTGTGCAGGACACCTTGATGCGCTATACCGGAACCCGGATGAACGCACCCACACGTATACGGGCCGTGTGCGTGCGGCGGAAGTAATCTATACGGGATACTTACCCCGTTTTCCTTTGACCCGTCTGACATAGAGACAACTATCCTACGATGAAAAGAATGCGTATCCTAACGAAAATCATTTTGACCGGCGCCATTACCGCCGGTCTGCTGTTGGGCATGCTTTGGGCGGGCGAAAAGATAGTTCCCCGTATAACAACATTGCCCCGCTATAGCCCTTGCCTTTCCACAATGGGACCGCCGAACGCCGTCATCCGTTCCGTAAGCAATGAATTCGATTTTACGGCACGCATTAACTCGCTGGGACTTCGTGGGCCGGAAATTGATCTGGAGCACAAACAGGCTTTTCGCATTGCGGTTCTGGGTTCTTCCTATACGTATGGGTGGGGAGTAAATGAAGAGGAAAGTTTCGTCCATCTTCTGGGAAAATTTTTGAAGGAATCGGGGCTGGATGTGGAAATGATCAATCTGGGCCGCAACGGCGGGGCGCCGCCCCAATATGCCACGCTGGCGGAAGAAGCGATCCCCCTTTTAAAACCTGACCTTGTCCTAGTCGCTGTCGGGCAGGGTTGCGACTTGCGTTGGTCCGGTTCTTTGGCATCAAGCGAATGGTATCCCCTTGTATTCTGGCGGTATTTTCCAAATATGGCAGCATTGGCGCACAAGCTGCGCATGCCGGCGGAATCAACGGCTCCTCCGCCATCAAAGGCGGCAACAGATGAAGAAATCAAATTGGAAAAGGAACAAAATGCGCGGGCGGCCCGAGAACAGTATGAACAGTTTTCGGAGGAACAGAAACAACGTTTCAATTCCTTGGACAAGGATGTCCGTGACGCGTTCCTGTGCGGAAATGTTAATATGGGCGTAATCCTGCTTTCCATGAGTTCGCCGGACCTGTATAGCGGCGCTTTGGACTTGTCCAAGGCTGCCTTGCGCCGTAACAGGAAATGGCTTAGAAAAAACCTGGCATCCATCGCGCGGGTTGCGGGCCGGGCGGGTGCCCCGACGCTGGTGGTATCTGTTCCTTTTGGCGCTTATGTTAACCGTTTGGCGTGTGAAAACACCGGGCGGATGGGCTTTGAAATCAATGAGGATATGCTGTCAAGCAGTGCCATGGATGACAGTATTCGTGAAGCGGCAGGCAACCTGCCGTTTTTTAGCGCCACCGAGGCGTTCAGAAAAGATTCGAGAAATCCGGAACTGTTTTTCGAGTATGATTTGCACATGGCGCCGCAGGGCCATGCATTATTCGCCCGGGTTGTGTCCCCCTGGTTGATGGAACAGGTGCGTGTCACAATGATGAAATCTGGCGCGGAAAACAGGGCGGACGACAGGAACGGGGACTAATCATTTGAAGAAAAAAATCGTTGCCAACCTGCTGCTCCTTTTCCTGGGAGTGATTCTGTGCTGCGCCGTACTCGAGGTGGGTATCCGCCTCCTGTACCCCCGTTTCGCCAATTATAATCTGGAAATGTGGCGGTATATCGCGACGTTGAAAGAGCCCACGGGTGATCCGAGCCTGCCCTTTGTACATGCTCCCAACGGTGAAGGCGTCTTTTACGGGATCTCCGTAGAAACCAACCGTATCGGGCTGCGCGGGCCGGAAGTAGCCTGCCCTAAACCCGAAGGGCTGAAACGCATCCTGATGCTGGGTGACTCGCTGGTCTTTGGGTGGGGTGTGCCCCAGGAGAAAACCATCGCCATGCTGCTGCAGGAAAAACTTTCCGGAAGCGGTAGCGCATACGAAGTGGTTAACATGGGCGTGGGCAATTATAACACCACCATGGAGACTGAACTTTTCAAGCGGGTAGGCCTGGCGCTGCAGCCTGACGCCGTCATACTGGTCTTTTTTGTCAATGATCCCGAACCCATCCCTAAACTCAATTCTCTGACCTACTCATTCAAACAACATTCCTACCTGTTTGCGGTGGTATTTGACACGTATCAGCGCATGCGTGCCCGTTTGGATGAGGGCTTTAACTGGTTGGACTATTATTCCGGCTTGTATCGGCCGGAGTCGCCCGCACTGGAGCAGAACCGGAAGTCGCTTGTTGAACTGGCGCAAATCTGCCGGGAAAAGGGGATCGCCTTGTTCTTTGTCAACTATCCGGAACTGCACCAATTGAAAGAATACCCGCTCACTGTGGCAACGGATTATGTCAGGACCATGGCAAATGAAACAGGAACACCCTTTATGGACCTGCTGCCCGCATTCGCTGGGCATTCACCGGAGTCCCTGTGGGTCAGTGCCGAAGATGCCCATGGAAATGCGAAGGCGGCCGCATTGGCGGCGGAAGCGATCCACAGACACTTCGGTGAAATGTTGGCTGAAGCGGGCCTTGCCTATATTAAGTGATTTAATTCCTGCCGCAGCGTCTCATAAATCTCACCGGTCCAGGCGGGAACCGGGGGCATATTCGCGGGCAATTCGGTTTTTCTGAAATCCACAGGCGTGAGGAGGATTGAGATGTTTTCTATTCCTGTCTGCTCGGCCAGTATGAACAAGTCTTCCGCGGCAGGGTCGCCCATGGCCAGGCAGCCGATAGAACAATCCTTCCCATGGATCATGATGTCGGTTCCAAGATTATCCCGGCCATCGAGTCTGCCGTAGGACTTGTCCTGTTCATTGGGGTAATCGACGCGCAGAGACAGGTGATACCGGCTGTTTGGATTGAGTGATTCCACCCGGTACAGGCCCTCCGGAACTTGCCTGTCTCCCTCCTTGAGTTTCGGCCCCAACCTGCCGCTCATGCCTAGGATGGGATAGTCTTTGAGATGTTTCCAGTGATCGTCCGGTCCGGCCACCCAGACTTCCAGCAGGCGCGTGGCCTTGATGCCGACAAAAGTGACCTTGGCCGGGGGATAAGAGACGTCCACCGCATCGAAGGCGGGTAGGAGACGGTCGTACACGACCTTTTCGAATTCAACCACGCGATCTGCAATGGTCTGATTTTTCTGTAGCAGGTGCATGACCTCCATAAACGGCCAAGGCAGGTAATGCCTGAACCCCAGTCCGAGCCCGGCCAGAAAGAGTGTTATAAGAAGCAGGTGAAACAGCCGAATCTTCATCGTGCTTACAAGCCTTTCCCCGGAAAACATTCTATGTAAAGGCCCGATAACGGTGCAAGCAACTTTACTGCGGGTGTAGTCCTGGCCAAATAAGGGACCAAGGTCCACCCAGTCCACCATGTCCACTCCGTCCACAAAAAATAGTGGTTCAGCGCTCAGGCGTAGGGCGGTGGTTCCGTCGTCAACCTTCCACCGCGGCCAGGCGCCGCTCGGCTTTCTTCCTGCTTTCGTGATCCAGCAGGGCTTTGCGGACGCGAATGGCGGCCGGTGTCACTTCAACGAGTTCATCGGGCGCGATCCATTCAATGGCGGCATCGAGGGTCAGTGTGCGGGGAACGTTGAACGTAACCGTCTGATCCTTGTTTGAAGCCCGGTGGTTGGTCAGGGCCTTGCGCTTGGTGGGATTGCAGATGAGGTCACCCGGTCGCGCGTTTTCACCGATAATCATGCCCGCGTATACGGGGGTCATGGGCGAGATAAACAGGGTGCTGCGTTGCTGCAGGTTCTCGATGCTGTAGCCGGTCGCGTCCCCCGTGTCCAGGCTGATCATGGAGCCGCGGTTGCGCCCGGAGATCTCGCCGCACCAGGGGCCGTAACCTGTGAAGCGCGACGCCATGATCCCGAGTCCCCGGGTATCGGTGAGGAATTCGTTCCGGTAGCCGATGAGCCCGCGCGTGGGAATCCGGAACTCGAGCCGGGTCATACCCGTGCCGCCGGTGAACATCCCCGTGAGTTCGCCCTTGCGCTGGGAAACCTTTTCGATGACCACGCCCTGGTGTTCCTTCATGATGTCGATGATAAGTTCTTCCATCGGTTCGGTGACATGTCCCAGGACATCCATGCGCGTGATGATTTCCGGGGCGGACACGCAGAATTCCATGCCTTCCCTGCGCATTTCTTCGATGAGTATGGCCAGGTGCAGTTCGCCGCGCCCGGACACCTTGACGGCGTCCATGCGGCCCACGTCGTCCACCCGCAGCGCCACGTTGGTGCGCAATTCCCGGGTAAGCCGCAGCTTGAGCTGCCGCAGGGTCACCGCGGTTCCTTCCCGCCCCGCGAAGGGGCCGTTATTGGTCAGAAACATCATGGACACGGTGGGTTCTTCGATGTCCAGCGGGGGCAGGGCGCAGTCTTCCAGTTCCGGCGCCGACAGCGTGTCCCCGATATGCAATTCCTTGGGCCCGGCGATGGTGACGATATCGCCCGCGCAGAGTTCATGGGCGACCACGGTGTCCAGGCCCCGTGTGACCCAGGTGTGTACCGCCCGTTCCGGGGTGGACCCCACGACCTCCCACTCCATGGGTGTCGCGGTGGTCGAGGAAATAGGCCCGGCGTCCAGGCGGCGCGTCACCCAACGCGTGATATCCATGCCTTTGCGCAGGCGTCCCTGCAGGATCCGCCCCGTGCCGGTGCGGCCGATATGATCGCGCCAGCCCAGTGTGCTGACCTGCATGAGGAAGGGGGCGTCGGGATCGCCCTTGGGGGCGGGCACATGTTCGACAATCGTCTCGAACAGGGCCTCCATGCCTTGTTCCGGGCCGCCTTCCGGGGTTCGGGACAGCCAGCCGTGCAGTCCGGAACCATAGAGTGTCATGAAATCGCACTGCTCTTCCGTGGCGCCGAGCGTGAAAAACAGGTCGAAGGTTTTATCGAGCGCGCCCCGCGGATTGGCGTTGGGACGGTCCACCTTGTTGATGATGACGATCGGGCGAAGGCCCGCGCGCAGCGCGCGCATCAGCACATAGCGGGTCTGCGGCATCGGCCCTTCATTGGCGTCCACCAGCAGCAGGACCGAATCCACCATGGAAAGCACCCGTTCCACTTCGCCCGAGAAATCCGCATGGCCTGGCGTGTCGATGATGTTGATCAGGTAACCGTTCCATTCCACCGTGCAATGCTTCGCCCGGATGGTGATGCCTCGCTCCCGTTCAATGTCGTTGTTGTCCATGACGCGTTCGATGACGCGGGCATTCTCCCGGAATACGTGCGCCGCGCGAAAGATGCTGTCGATAAGGGTGGTCTTGCCGTGATCGATATGCGCAATAATCGCCACATTTCTGATTTTGTCTATTGGTTTCATCCGGTTCTCGTTTCAGCGATAAATCGCGGGTGTCGGGTCCGGCCGCCTTCTACGGGTTCCCTGTGAATATTCCATACTGTCCCTCGAAAAGGCGGGAATGACGCCATGCCCCATCGGGCAAGCGAGGTGGGTTGCCCACTATGCTATCATTTTTAGGGGGGAAAAGGCAAACCGGACCGGTTTGATAGACTCGCACAGAACTCGCAGAACGCCCACAATTCCTGCGTCTTATCTACTCATTGCCTAGGCGATGCGGTAATGAATATCCAATTCGCAGGCGGTTATCCGGTGTAGATCGGTACGGAAGGATTGCACGCAACCACTTCATCGCCCCGCCAAGACAAGTTGAACTCCCTTTTGCTGACGGGCATGACTTCCGTAGTCTCTTTTTTGGGCAGTCCGTATTCAAGGACAATGGGACGATCCGCAGAGATGTCGGCAGCGTCCACGACCAGCCATGAATTGTCCCATCGGGGTGATAACACCCGGCTTCCTGCCAAAATCCGAATGGATTCACGGGGCGCCCAAGCGGGGATGCGCACGCGCAAGCCCACAGCGCGTTTGAGCATGATGGCGACTGTTGCCGTTTCCTCCCGTTTTGTCACGATCGATGCCAGCGGGGTGTCACAGGTAAAATGAAGATTGACCGAGCAGCCGCCATCGGGCAACTCGGACACGGCATGCGTATCCACGTCAACGAGCCCGTGCAGGACGGCCGCGAACACGTCAAGGATGGAGCCATAGCCAAAGGGATGGCCGTATACACCCCACGCGCCATCGTTCCTGGGATTGTCGGGGTCCTTCATCTGCGAGGGCAGGAGCCGGGCGCGAATCAATCGCTCCACATCATCCAAAACGTCCGTCTGTCCCGCCCGCAACCCCAGCCAGAGCGCGATTACCATTACATCCGCGCAACTGCCGTGTTCGCCCACAGGGTCGCCGTCTTCGTTGGGAAAGCGCAGTTTGCCCAGATCGTGGGGTGTCCATCCTGAATGGCTGATCGTTGTTCCCCAAAGTCCGTGCCGATAGGTTTTGGATACGGCGTCCACATACTTCCGGTTGTTTGTCATCAATCCGTACAACAACAGGCCGCGCAAGGTTCCGCAATAGGAATGGTTGTGGCCAACATGATTGGCGTTGAGCAGTTCGGCGCGCGTCTTGCCGCTTTCGTCCACAATCATTCGCAGGTGCGTCTCGGCAAGCCGTTCTACCAGTTTAACCCTTTGTCATCGCCGACAGCCTCCGAAAAGCACAGTATCGCCTCCAGAGCGCGGCCGGTCGTACCCGTCGAATCGAACCACCCGCCCGTGGGCGCCTCGGGGCACATCATGGGATCGGGATTAACGGCCCTTCCGCCCATGAGTTCTTTCAGCCTCGGATAGTCCACCTGTCCATCGGGAGTAAGCATGTCGGCAATGGCCGCTATCATTTTCTTACCCTGGGTACATGCCCAGTCAATCTCCCGGTATTTGGCCAGGGCCGCGTACGTGAGCATCGACTCGCGAATATTGTGTAGGTTGATTACTTGCGATTCTGGAGGAGCAAAGATATTCATCAACAAGGCGGCCGGATTGTCCGTCATCGCACGCAAATTGTCCATCATGGCCTTCTCGATATCTTCGGGAATGCGGTCGCCGGTAGAAGCCTCATAGCGCAGTATGGCATCCCACCAGCGTCCGGTATCATGTGCAACCTCATACCCGCCGGTTGGGCTGTAATTCTCGGCGGGATTGAGCCAGGCCAGGCAACACTGGGACACGCGTCTCATGGAATCCCTGATGGCGGCTGCAGGCAAGCGATCTTCTGTCGAATCCAAAGAAGATGCCAGACGGGAAAAAGGAAGGCATGCACCTGAAATTACCAAGGCCTGTTTAAGGAATGTTCTGCGGCTGCTTCCTGACACGATGGGACTCCTTTGCGCATGAAAGAAAAAGGGAACCTCTCTACAGGGATATCACGTAGAGCCGTTCCTTTGAGTTTACAGCGTTTGCACACCTTTTGCAACCCGAATTTTAAACCCTAGAGCAAATTAATGTTGGGGTGTCTCAAAATTATTAAGGGGTAACGTGGGTCAAGCATGTGGATTCGGTGTCGGGTGCCGCTGCTTCCGGGCGCCTGTCGGCTTAATCGTTGAAGACCGACGGCAAGCCATAGAACGCTACCGCGGTGTCATGGAACAACAGGCGCTTCTCGGCTTCGGAACAGCCCCGAACGGCCCAGGCTGCCGCCACGACCCAGCGCGGATAGGTAGTGGCCGACAGCATGACGGGCCAATCGCTGCCAAAGGCCGTACGCTCGAACCCGAAACAGTCAATCACGTGTTCCAGCGCGGGTTTGAGATCTTTGGGCGTCCAGGATTCGTGATTGGCAAGGGTGGCCGCCCCTGACATCTTGCAGAAAACGTTGGGAAATTCGGCCAGCGCGCGGATCTCTTGCCGCCATGGGTCGAGTTTGTTGTTCTTGATGTCCGGCACGCCGATGTGGTTCAACATGAACCGGACATTGGGACACTGCCGTACCAATTCCGTGGCGACGGGTATCTGGCCGCGTTGGAGTCCGAGGTCGAAATGCAGCCCGACCCGCTCCAGGCACTGCACGCCTTTGGTCAGCGCCGGAAGCAGGCCGTGCGGGGCCTGCGCCTGTGTTGAAAAAAATCGGCGAATGCCTTTCACAAGGGGATTGGCGGTCAGCGCTTCGAGTCGGGGCATGACGGCCTCGCCTTGTTCGAGTGGCACGTTAGCCACGATGCCTTGAATACGCGGCTCGTCTTTCGCCAAAGCGGTGACCCAATCCACTTCCGCCTGGGTCTGGTCATCGGCGCAGGCCGCCTCGACAAACACGATTTTCCCGACTTTGACAGGCCCGACGGCCTCATCGTATTTTTGAGGGAGATAGGGGCGGTTCAAGAGCGCCGAATTCTCCAGCCAGGGGTAACGCAACCGGGCCGTGTCCCAGAAATGGACGTGTGTATCAACGATGGGGAAGGAAGGTACGGTGTCGTCCGCCGCCACTCCCTCGTTGACAAGTCCCGCGCCCATACATGCGGCCGTAAAGCCCCCAGCCCTTTTCAAAAAAGTACGCCGTTTCACAGACAAATCTCCTTAATGTTCTGCCAACGCCAGAATTATGTATAAAAAAGGTCGGAAACTTAAAATGCTTATCAAGTTGAAACTTCCTATGCCGAAAAGATAGTTTGTAACCGTTCTTTAACCGGGTAACTTATCCAGAAGGAATATCGTGCCATGCGTTTATATCCCATACTTCGACAGGTGCAACTGATAGCGGGTATCCTGGTTGCGGGAGGCTTGCTGGCTGCGGGATGCAGCCATGCGGAGAAAATCAAGACCATTACCAATAAGACCCTGGTTGTTTGGGTGAGCCTGGCGGATTTGGATCAGCGGGGTGGCAGTGCCCTTACGCTGGATGATCTTCATTCGCGTTTTGATGCCATTGTATTTGGTGAAATTGCGCCGGGAAAATGGATGAGCGGCAGTGATGGATGGCATCGGACACCCCAGGACCAGTCCGGGTTTCCCGAGGAGACGGCGGAGGCTGGCACGCTGGTGCAACTTGCGATTGTGTACGAGGGGGAAAGCGTACGCCTTTTCCGTGACGGACAGGCCTACACAGCGTATGACATTGATGCGCCCCTTGCCTTCGGTCCGGAGAGCGTGGTGGTTATGGGACTGCGCCACCTGGACGCGGGTGACCGCGCCTGTCTGTCGGGCGCCATCGAGGATGCCCGCATTTATGATCGTCCTTTGACGCAGGCCCAGATTGCCGGACTGCAACCGCACGAGGCGTCCAGTCCCGAGCCGCTGGCGTGGTGGTCTTTCCGGGAAGGGCAAGCCACTGACCGCATGGGGCGATTTCCGGAAACCCTGCTTAAGGGGAATGCGCGGATTGACAACGGACGGCTTGTGCTCGACGGCCGGGAGAGTTACCTGGTGGCCATGCCGCGGGAGGCCTCGGACCGGGTACTGGCCAAGGCCGACCAGGGCGATGATCTTTCGGCCGCCTCACGCGCCCACCGGGCGCGCCTGCTCGCCGATGCCCAGCGGCCCCGGTATCATTTCGTCGCGCCGGAGGGTTCCTGCATGCCCTTTGACCCCAACGGCGCCATTTTCTGGCAGGGGAAGTACCACCTGTGCTACATCTTCCAGGACGAACGGGGACACTGCTGGGGCCATGCGTCCAGCACGGACCTGGTCCACTGGCGTTTCCACCCGCCCGCGCTGTATCCGTCGCCCGGGGACGTGGACAAGGGGATCTTCAGCGGGAACTGTTTTGTGAACCTGAACGGCGAGGCGACCATGCTGTATCACGGCGTGGACGCGGGCAACTGCATCGCCACCTGCGCCGAAAAGGAATTGGAAAACTGGACAAAACTACCCTCGAATCCCATCATTCCCAATGTAAAGGAAGGCAGCCCTGAATTCGGCAAGTACGCGTCCTGGGATCCCCATGGCTGGGCGGAGGGGGATCGCTATTACGCTATTTTCGGGGGCAATCCCGGCAGCGGCACGCCGGCCACCCTGTTCCGTGGGATAGACCTGGCCAGTTGGGAATATGTGGGACCCTTCCTGGACCACGACATGCCCGGCGTGCAGCCGGACGACGATATTTCCTGCCCGGATTTCTTTCAGATCGGCGACACGCACATGCTCCTGTGCATCAGCCATAAGCGGGGCTGCCGGTATTACCTCGGGCGCTGGGAAAACGAACGGTTTTATCCCGAATCGCACGCCTGGATGAACTTTCCCGGCGGCACGTTCTTCGCGCCTGAAAGCCTGCTCGATGACCAGGGTCGGCGGATCATGTGGGCGTGGGTACTGGATTGGCGGCCCGGCCAAGAGCCTCCGCCCGCAGGCTGGAGCGGTGTGATGAGCCTGCCCAGACATCTGTGGCTGGGCGAGGATGACACCCTGCGCATGGCGCCGGTGAAGGAACTGGAATCCCTGCGCTGGAACCACAGGGCGGTGTCGGGCGTGGCGCTGGAAGACGGACAGAATGCCTCCTTTGAAGGGATAGCGGGGGATACCCTGGAACTTGCGCTTGAGGTAAACCCGGGGACCGCGAAAGAAGTCGGGCTGGGTGTCCGCAGGTCGCCGGGCGGTGAAGAGGAAACGCGTATCGTCTACAATCCCTCGGAACAAAGCCTGCGCATCGAACTCGCGAAATCTTCGGCGGGAGGGTACCTGCAGCACCTGGAGCACATCATGGGCGGGCCGAACAACCCCGTAACGGAACAAAAAGCGCCCTTTGTACTGCCCGAGGGGGAGCCCTTGCGCCTGCGCGTATTCCTGGACCGTTCCATTCTCGAAGTGTATGCCAATGAGCGACAGGCCCTGGTGCAGCGGATTGACCCTGTGCGTGAAGATAGCACGGGCATCAGTCTTTTCGCGACAGGAGGCCAGGCTTCTCTCATCAGGCTGGATGCGTGGGATATGGCGCCCACGAATCCCTGGTAAGAGGAATATGGCTAACGCGGGCAGTGCCTGCAGTACAATGAGCCATAGATTTCGTAATCGTGCTCGTGCTCGGAATAGGTCACATAAAGGAGTCGACTACGAATTACGATGACGGGGTACAATGACGAATCACGAACATGGGAAACAAAGCGCGGGCACCTGTAGTCAAAGAAATACACGAGGATACCTTTCTCTGATCACAAGGGTGTTACGATGCCGCTGCTTCTTTCTGTTTGTTTCTTTGTACTCGCTCTCATTGGCACCAGCATTCATCTGGTCCATTGGGGAACTGCGGAACTGGTAATGAAAACCATGCCTGCCGCCTTCCTCACATTGTGCGCCGTGGGCTTTACCCGTAAACATTTCGGGTATTGGGTAGTTCTTGGCGTGGGCATGGGCGCCGTGGGTGACTTCGCATTGTGGATGAATGGCCAATGGTGGGGGTTGCTTGGCGTTGTAGCCTTTCTGCTCGGGCATATCGGGTACGGGGCGGCCTTTCGCAAGAACCTGCAGTGGACCCCGTTGAAAGGCGTTGTCATTCTGGTGACCGTGCTTTTTATCGTTGCCGTCAGTGCCTGGTCGGCCGCGTATGCGGGCAGTACGGTGTCCCGTCCGGAACTGGCGGCGTTGTCCCTCTATGTACTGGTCATGGGCGGAATGATGGTCCTTGCGGTGCTTCATAAGAGTTCCACCATGTTAATTGCGGCGGGCAGTATCCTTTTCATTATTTCCGACGCCCATATCGCGGTCCGACACGGCATGCCGCATTCTACAAGACTGCTGTGCGCCTTGTCGGGTTTTGTGACGTATTACCTTGCGCAATATCTCCTGGTGGCGGGCGCCGCGCGTGAGTCCCGGACTTTTGTACCTCCTATAAAACGTTCTATCTCTACAAACAAGGAGTTATTATGAATTCCGGGGACATGTTCGAATGGCGCTTTTTAAATCCGCAAAGGAGGGACAGACGCCCCAAAAACAATGTTGTTCTTGATAACAAAAATGGCTTGTGTGCGTTTTTGGGGAGTCAGTCCCTCCTTTGCTTCAGTGCATACTACGATTTACGATTTGCAAATGCTTTAAGTTAGTGCTATTTGAACGTGTCTTCGGAATTCACTGTTCTTAAGAAGGGTTTTGAAATGCCTCTTACTCCATCCTTATGCTTCCTGGCGCTGGTGCTTGTCAGTCTGTGGACCACGGTTGTTCCTGTTGAGGCGGCAGGGGGCATCGAGAAAGCCCTTCCGACCCTGTTTCTCGCGGGGTGTGCCTGGTACTACACGCGCCCGCGTTTCGGGCCCTGGGTGGCTGTCGGGGTTTTATTGGGCGCCATGGGGGACTACAGCCTGGCGAGTGCGGAACGTTCCTGGTTCCAGGCGGGTGTCGTTACTTTCCTGCTCGGTCATCTGGCCTACTCGGCCGCGTTCGCAAAAGAAATGAAGGGGACCCGTGCCCGGGTCATCCTCATACTTGTGACAGCAGGCATGATGGTGGCGCTTGTAACGCTTGTATCCTTCCGCATGGTCCACGTGGAAGAACAGGCGTTGATCATTCCCGTGTCCGTTTATGCGGTGGTCTTGAGCATAATGATGGCGATTACAGTGCTGCATCAGAGCCCCACGCGGCTGATCGCGGCCGGAGGACTCGTCTTCGTTATATCCGACGCGCATATCGTGCTGAACCATATGTTCCTTTCTTCGCCCTGTCTTGCGCTTGCGCTGTCGGGATACGCCACCTACTATCTGGCGCAGTATTGCCTGGTGGCGGGGGCGTCCTATGAAACTCGCTACCATCAAAATGGGGGAGATCTCGATGGCGTTGCATCATAGATGCGTCAAGGTTAACGCGGTAGTGACCGCCTGGTGGGAGGCTCTCCAAAGCCCCCGTTTTGTTTTTGAAGGCATGTTGAGCCTGATGTTATTGCTGGCGGCCCTGTACAGTTGCCGGGAGGTGATCCAGTACGCCCATATGCGCCCTGGCGTGCCGCTGGATGACCCCATACTAAAAACTATCGGTCCCGTGTCCCTGTGCTGGCCCGTGTTTATCGTGCTGTGGGTTTCTCTCTTTGCGGGACTACTAAATCTCTGCCGGAAGCCTTCCCGTTTGCTGATGGTTACGCAGGCGGCCGCGGTCCTGGCCTTCTTGCGCGCCATCGCCCTTTACCTGGTTCCCCTGGTGCCGCTACCGACCATTATTCCTCTGGCGGATCCCGTTGCCACATTGCGTACGAGCACAGGGACGTTAATTACCAACGACCTGTTTTTCAGCGGCCACACGGCGACGCTGTTTTTACTGTTTCTGGCGGTGGAATCACCTCGGTTAAAAGGGCTGCTGCTTGTGGGGACTGCCTTCACCGGGGCTGGTGTCCTCCTCATGCACGTGCATTACAGCGGAGACGTGTTCGCCGCCCCCTTTTTCGCCTGCGGCAGCTGGATGCTGGTCCGATGCCTGCATGAGAAGTACATTTGATCTTTGTTCAGGGTTGAGGCCACAGAATATGAATGCCGCAGGCGGGGATGGCACAGGTCAGGGCGCTTTTGTGCACCCTGGCCTCGGTGCCGGTATGTGCATCGGTATAGTTGACGCCATCAGGAATGTCCAGTCCGCGAAGCGTGTAAGTGACTGGAAATAACTGCTCGTTGGCAACGATCCAGACCTGTTGCCCGTCTACTACTTTCCCGAGCGCCTGCACACCAAGACCGCCACTTGCGTTAAAGGGCAGAAGGCCCCAGATACGGGTTTCCACCACTGATGGGGCGGGCGCATCTGGCGCCGTCAGCAGGGCGTGATTGTCCGCAAGTTCACGAGCCGTGCGCAAGATGCTCTTCCAGCACTCAGAATCTTTTGCTTCAATATGGGTTCCCCAATATAAGATTCCGCGCGCGCCCCGGGCGACGGCATCCCATGCCATAAACCTCGATTCCTCAAAGGAAGGCCATTGGCCGGATTGCGGCTTTAAGGTAAATAAATCGTTTTCAAATGAGCCCCAGCTCATGCCTTGCAACACCATCCATACCGGCTTACCGGGAGCGGTACGTTGCATTTTATCGGTGCACATGCCGACCCAGCCCAGGCCGAGACGTGAGATGTCCCATGGTTGGGTGGGGTAGGGCATGACAGGATAGATGTCCGCTCCCACGATGTCCGCCGCCCGCCCGAGTTCTGCCAGATCCTCCTGGGAGTTGCCGGCCGCGTGATTCAGCCACACGGGATGGGCGGGATCGATTTGCCGCAGTATTTCATATCCGTTTTTCAGCCTTTGCTGCAGCGTATCCACGTTTTGGCTGAACATGTCTGCGACTTCTCTGGTGGAGTTTCCGGACCGGAGCGCATTGACCGCGCACATCCACAGGGCTTCGTCGGGGCCTTCCCAGACGGCTAGAGCCGGATGAGAGGCGTAACGTGCCACACTTTCCCTGAGTTGTGCCTCTCTCTCCCCGTCCTCCTTGTCCTGTTCCATCAGTCCGCCAAGGTTTATCCAGGCATACAGGCCGTGACGATGGAGCCGGTCCAGGGCTTCCCTATCCCCGGGTGCGTGAACAAGATTGAAGCCCGCTCCGGCAATTTCTTCCAATAAGGCCTCTTCGGTGGGGCTTTCATAGAGCCCCAGGACAAAGGTGCGGGTTCCGTTGATTTCGAGCATGCGGTCTGATGTTATGGACACCTCTTCGGCGCGAACGGTGCCGCAAAAGACTATAACGACTGCTAAAACAATTTTGGGAAGGTATGTATTCATGGGTTGCCTTTCACGCGGTTCTGAATGCTATCGTTCCACGTGGATATTATTATTGACTTTGAAACCGGCGAGGCGGATTCATACGAAGTTACCTGAAATGAAAAGAATTTGAAACCGGAGTTGGGATTTTAGCCCCGGCCCGTTGGGACACCTGTTTCGGAAAGGATATTTCGTTTTGATTACGGAGGTGATTGTCTGTACGATTACGGGCGTTAAACACACCCGCGGCCTCAATCAGGTCAGGATCCCGATCAAAAGAATACAGTACCGCAATGAAGCAGGACTAAGGAGCACACATCATGAAATTACCACGAAGCCGATTTATCTTGTTGTACGCCATGACCCTTGTAATGCCCCTTGCTGCGACGGCGGAGGCGGCCGGACGTGATACGGATTGGTTTGTGAAAGCCGGGTATGGCGTGTTCGTACACTACCTGGAGGGCATCCAGAACAACCCGGAACAATTGCACAGCCTGGGCAGCCATACTTCCTGGGAGGAATGTGTGCGTGAATTTGACACGGAACGTTTCGCGTCCGATGTGGAGGCATCCGGGGCGGGCTATGTCATGTTTACAGTGATGCAGATTTCCCGGTTCATGATCGCGCCCAACGCGACCTTTGACAGGATTTCCGGGTATCAGCCCGGTGAGGCCTGCGCTACGCGCGATCTCATCGAAGATTTGTACCAGTCCCTGAACAAGCGGAATATCAGACTGATGCTGTACTGGACCGGCGACGGCCCGCGGGCGGACGAAAAGGCGGGTGCTGCCTACGGGTGCGGCAACCCGGTATCGAAAGCGTTTGTTCAGAAGTGGGCGGACACGTTCCGGGAATACGGCGAGCGTTACGGCGACAAGATCGCGGGCATCTGGTGCGATGGCTGCTATTCTTTCATCGGTTACGATGATGAAAAATTGGGGATCCTGGCCGAAGGCCTGCGGGCGGGCAGCGATGCGCGCATTATCGCGCTGAATCCTGGGGTGGACCCGGGGGTGCGCTCCTACACGCCCCACGAGGACTATACCTGCGGGGAGCAGAATGAATTCTTCGAGGTGCCTGCGGAACGCTACCTTGACGGGGAGCAGTGGCATATCCTGTCCTTCTTGAGCAAGACCTGGTGGGCCGAACCGGGAGTGGGTTATAAAAAGGGGCAGTTCGCCGAATACGTGCGGCAGGTGAATCAGCGGGGCGGCGTGGTGTCCGTGGATGTGATGCTATTCCGCGATGGGGGTCTGGACCGTTCCCAGGTGGAAGCACTTAAGGCGGCAGGCGTGGAACTGCGGGAAGGCGCGGAACGTCCGCCTGTGCCGCCCGGAAACCTGGCTTGCCGCAAGCCATCCAAACTGCTCAGCCTGGACGGGTCCCGTTCGCTGCCGGTGAACGGAGGCGCCCACTTCCCGTGGCAGGGGGTGGACGGCAATCCTGATACCATTGCCCAAGCCGCCGGCGAATGGCCGTGGGCCTACGAAGTGGACCTTATAGATACCAGTGACGTTCAGCGCATCAAGGTAACGTTCGGCGCGGGGTACGCCACGGAACTTGAGGTGAAGATATCAGCCGACGGCACAGAGTGGAACGCCGTTGGGCGCAAAGACGGTCATGACGGGAGCCCTGTCGAGTTTACGTTCACTCCCGACGCCGCGCGTTATGTGCGCGTATGCGGCATCAAGCCGGACGGCGAAAATCAGCCCGGTGCCCAGATGAGCATCGCGGAACTCGAAGTATACAAATAGAAACGCCCTACGTCCTGCACGTGTAAGTGCAAACCGCTCTCCCTTTCGGGACGGTTACCGTTTCAAAATCCCGCCGCGGCTCTGACTCAGGAAGATGCCCTGAAGATTCATCTTGAGCTCTTCGGGGTTGTCCGAGGCGATCATGGCGTCCTGTTCCTTGATCAATCCCCGCTTGATCAGGCCTGCCAGGCTCATATTGAAGGTCTGCATGCCGTCTTCGGCCCCGGCCACGATCGCGTTCGGGATTTGCTTGATGGTGTTTTCCCGTATCAACTGCGCGATGCCCGGGTTGTTGATCAAGACCTCAATTGCGGGAACGCGGCCTTTTCCGCTAGCGGCGGGCAGCAGGCGCTGCGAAATGCAGGCGCGCAGCTGTAGGGCCACCTGTGACCGCACCTGATCCTGCATGTCGGCGGTAAACATGTCCATCAGCCGGTCAATGGTCAGCATGACATTGGTCGTGTGCAGGGTGGAAAAGACCAGATGGCCCGTTTCCGCCGCTGAGATGGCCGCCTGGAAGGTTTCCGCATCGCGCATTTCGCCGATCAGGATGACGTCCGGGTCCTCGCGCATGGCGGCGCGCAGCGCCACCCCGAAATTCGCCGTGTCAATATTGACTTCGCGCTGGGTCACGATGCTTTTTTTGTTGGTGTAGAGGTATTCGATGGGATCTTCCAGGGTGATGATGTGAAAGCGTTTCCGCGCGTTGATCCAGTCGATGATGGATGCCAGGGTGGTCGATTTACCGCTGCCGGTCGTTCCCGTAATCAGCACGAGACCCCGGGGGAAGTCGGCGATGCGCGCCATCACGGGCGGCAGGTTGAGGGATTCGAAATCGAGGATGATACCCTTCACGTGACGCATGACAATGCCGGTGGAACCCCGCTGCTTGAATACATTGACACGGAACCTGCCCACGCCCGGCACCCCGTAGGCGAGGTCGGCGTCGCCCTTCTCCATGAAGGCCTCATACTGGCGGTCCGTCATCAAGTCACGGGCGTATTGCAACGTGTCGTCCGAATTCAGGTTTTCTCCCTGGATAAAGCGCATCTCGCCATCGACGCGCAGTCCCGGCGGACTGCCTACCGTCAAATGAAGATCGGAAGCGCTGTTTTTTACCGCGTAACTGAGGAGTTTGTTGATGGTGGGTTTTTCTGTTGTGGGGTCCATGAGCGGATCCTCCGTTTATCCTTTGTCCCGGGGTCGCCAAGCCTGCTGTTGATCCGTCAGGGAAGGCGACTTTCCAGATTATATTTTCTTTACGTTTTCTTTCAACTTGCGGCAGATTTCTACGATGTCCCGCATGTCCTGTTCCGTACCCAGCAGCAACTGGTGGGGGAACCACAAGCCGCTGTGGTAGCAAAGATCCTCCGCCACGGGACAGTGGCAGGAACCGTAATCGTATGCGTCCAATCCGAGGAATACGGGCTGTTTGTAAAGCGGCATGGGATATCCCGCGGATATCGGCCAACCTTCGGCGTTGGCTGCGCGGACGAAGTCTTCCCTGGAACAGCCGAATTCCGCCGCTTTAAAGCGTATGCAGTAGAGGTGGTAGGCCCGGCGCGAGTTGCGGTTGCTGTTGCGCTGCGGCGTGAGTCCGGGAATGCTTCTCAACCCGTAGTTCAAAATTGTGGCATTGCGTGCCCGCGTCAACAGTTGCTTTTCGAGTCTGGCCGTCTGACACGACAGGATGGCGGCCTGAAACTCGGTCATGCGGGCGTTTGTACCGACATTGAGATGATGATACCAAGGGGACCCGGTAGGGCCGCGGCCACAGTTGACCAAGGACCGCAGCGTTTCGGCCAGCGCGTCATCGTTGGTGACTATGGCGCCACCTTCGCCGGCGGTGATGTTTTTGGACGCCTGGAAACTGAAGAAACCGCAGCGTCCCAGGGTGCCCGCGCCTTTTCCCTTCCAACGGCCGCCCCAGCAATGGCAGGCGTCTTCGATGAGGATCAGGCCGTGGCGTTCGGCGACGGCATTAAACTTGTCCATGTCACAGATGAGACCGCCGAAATGGACCGGCATGATGGCTTTGGTGCGAGGGGTAATAGCGGCCCTGATGCGGCGGTGGTCCATGCACCAGTTGTCGTCCACGTCCACGAATACCGGCGTGGCCCCCACCCGCAAGACCGCGCTTGCGGTGGCGATAAAGGTATAGGGGGGCACCAAGACCTCGTCGCCTTTGCCGATGCCCAGGGCTTGCAGGATGATTTCTGCCGCGGCGGTGCCGCTGTTGCAGCTGATGCAGTGTTTCGCGCCTTGAAACGCGGCATACTCCTTTTCAAAGGCCTTCACGCGTTCCCCGAAGAACCATTTTCCGCTTTCAAGCACTTGAAGCAGCGCTTCGCGTTCGGTTTCATCGTGCATAGGCCATTCCGGCCATGTTTTTGAGGCATCCCTGACCGGTTTTCCACCATGAAGGGCGAGTTTGGAACTGTTTTGTCTCATCGGATGATTCCTGTCAACACGTGTTACTGGCGGGACATGGTCGCGCCTGACTATGCCTCCGGGATTTATGTCTTGGATTATTATGGACTTTTTCCGGTGTGGTTCACAAGCCGGCGCACGTGGTCCGTTTGGGCTGCATACCCAGGGGCCGGGTTCGGAAAAGAACCCCACGTTCCCGTATCGTTAACGAATGGATGCTACTCAAGGTTGCCGCTCCAGGTTGGTGTGTTCGCCCTAACTATGGTATAGTTAAGCCCCCGAGTTGATTGGAGAAGGATTCCTAATAAGGATTCGTCCGTATGGCCCCGTTTCCAGAATCGCGGGCTTTCACCCCGAAATTTTCGGGGCCTGTCAACTGTTTCCTATGTAAGTGCGTGTCGGATGGTATTCAGACCGCAAGTTTTCTGGTTTCAGGTTTTTATGTAAAGGGATAGTGACTTAGATGTTGGAAAAGGAATTTGAAATTCGATGGCACGGGCGCGGCGGCCAAGGCGCCGTCACTTCGGCCAACATGCTTGCCGAGGCGGCCTATCATGCAGGTTTTCGAGGCGTTATGTCCGCGCCGACTTTTGGCGCGGAACGTCGGGGCGCGCCGATTACGGCATCGACGCGCATTGCCCCGCGGCCGCTGCGCTGCCTGTCCCAGGTGGAATACCCGGACATGATTGTGGTGCTTGATGACAGCCTGCTGACGACGGCGAACGCTACAAACGGTCTCGCCCCGGACGGTTTTGTTGTGGTCAACTCCAGTAGCGAACCTGAGGAACTCGGGTTGGGGAACGGTTACCGCATCGCGGTGGCTGATGCCAATCACATTGCCAAAGAAGTGGGGCTGATTATCTCCGGCACACTCATGATCAATACGGCCATGCTTGGGGCGGTCGCAAGGGCTTCCGGACTGATCAAACTTGAGCATATCGAAAAGGCCTTGAACAGCATTTTTTCGCCGCGCGCCGCGAGCAAGAATTTTGAGGCTGCCCGCCTGACCTATGAACAGACGCGCTGTTTGTCCCCGGCGGACATGCCTGTCTGAAACTTCTAAAACGGAGATGTACCGTTATGGCAGGAACAAGAGAGTGTAATCAGGACACGGCCATGTCGTGGCCGTGCGTTGGTGAGGCGGGAAAAACGGGTGACTGGCGCACCGCCAGGCCGGTGCTTGACCCCGCCAAGTGTATTGCCGCGCAGAAGAACAAACTGGTGTGCATGCAATGCTGGGCTTTCTGTCCCGACAGCGTGGTAAGCCGCACCGCCCCGCCCCAAATTGACCTGGTCTACTGCAAGGGCTGCGGCATATGCGTGGCGGTATGTCCCACCAACGCGATCGAAATGCGTCCGGAAAATGAAAATGAAACTGAAAATAAAACCGTAGCGGAGGATACCTGTTGTGGCTGTTAATTCTTCCGCCGTGGCGGTGATCACGGGCAACAAGGCGGCGGCGGAAGCGGCTCGCCTCGCGAAAGTTGAAGTAATTGCCGCCTATCCGATAACGCCCCAGTCGGGCGTGGTGGAAGCGCTGGCCAATTACGTGGAAACCGGCATGCTCGACGCCGAATTCGTTACGGTGGAGAGCGAACACAGCGCGATGGGCGTCTGTATCGGCGCGGCTGTCGCCGGCGTGCGGGTGTTTACGGCCAGCAGCGCGAACGGCCTCGCGTACATGAGCGAGCAACTCTCATGGGTTTCGGGTTCGCGCCTGCCCATAGTGATGGGATGCGCGAACCGGGCCATGTCCGCCCCCTGGAACGTGCTGAACGACCAGCAGGACGCCATGTCGCAGCGCGACCACGGCTGGATACAATTGTATTGCCGGGACAACCAGGAAATCCTGGATACCTTTTTACAAGCTTTCCGTATCGCGGAACTGCTCAGCCTGCCGGTCATGGTGTGTTATGACGGGTTCATACTGTCCCACACCGTGATGCCCGTGGAAATTCCCGGCCAGGAACAGGTGGACACCTTTCTCCCCAAACTGGTGGCACGCACCATCGTGGACAATGACGATCCCCGCAATATCAACCCGGTGACGCTTGCCAATCCGCGGCAGAACGGCAACGGGGTGTTGTGTCACGGTTACATGGAATTCCGCTACCTGATGCAACAGGCCCTGGAAGAATCCCTGGATACGATAGAGACGGTGGACAAGGAATTCGAGGCCTGTTTCGGCCGGTCCACGGGCGGACTCACCTGGTCGTATCAACTTGAAGACGCGGAAGTGGCCCTGGTGGCTGCGGGCAGCCTGGCCAATGAAGCCTCTGTCGCGGCGGATACCCTGCGTGAAGCGGGTGTCAAGGCGGGCGTCCTGGGGATACGCTCCTACCGGCCTTTCCCGGATGTGAAAGTCGCTCAAGAACTTAGCGGAGTGCGCCAGGCGGTTGTGTTCGACAAGAGCCTGACCTACGGCTATGGCGGCCCCATCTATGTGGACGTGCAGGCGGCGTTGTTCAGGAACAGGGTGCTGCCTGAAGTGCATGGCTATATCGCGGGGCTCGGCGGCCGGGATGTGAACGCGCGCCAGCTCGTGGATGCTGTTATGGAAAGCATCGCATGGAATTCATCGGAAAACAAACCCAAGCCGGTTGGCTGGCTTAACCTTCAAATTTAGCGGGCAGGCCGCACAGGCATGGAGCTTTTATGACTACCAATATACTGCATCTTCCCGAGACGGAATACCTGCTGCCGGGCAACCGGGCGTGCGCCGGATGCAGCGTGGGTATTGCTTTTCGTCATGTTACCAAGGCCCTCGAAGGAAAGGCGGTCCTTATCGTGCCCGCCAGTTGCTTTACCGTTTTATGCGGCATGTATCCCACCTCTTCGGTGACTCTGCCCGTGATAAATTGCACCTTCCCGAGTACTGCGGCCGTCGCGTCGGGCGTCGCGGCCTCCCTCAAGAAACAGGGCCGGACCGATATCACGGTGGTGGCCGTGGCGGGGGACGGCGGTACCGCGGATATCGGCATTCAGGCTCTGAGCGGCGCGGCGGAACGGAACACCGACATCCTCTTCATTTGTTACGACAACGAGGCCTATATGAATACGGGTACGCAGCGTTCCAGCCTTACGCCGCTGGGCGCGCGGACCACCACGACGCCGACCCAGGGAAAACAGCAGTTGTCCAAGGATGTGCCGGCCATCATGGAGGCCCATCATATTCCCTATATTGCTACGGCGAGCCCGGGTTATCCCGGCGACCTGTACGACAAGGTGTACAAGGCCCGTTTTATGAAAGGTACCCGGTATATACAGTTGAACGCGCCCTGTCCGGCGGGCTGGCAATATCCTTCCGCGGATACGGTGGCCGTGGCGCGCAAGGCCGTGGAGTCGGGCGCCTTCATCCTCTATGAAATTGAGAACGGGCATTTCAGGCTTACCGGGCACAGCCTGCGGCTTTCCGAAGGGAAGGAGCGCACCCCTGTTTCGGAGTTTCTTTCCGGCCAGGGCAGGTATTCCCGAACGGACGAAGAAACGCTGGCCACGCTGCAGCAGCAGGTGGATGAACGCTGGCACCTTGCCACGAAACGGCATTACAGCGAAAAAGCGGATGCTTAAACGGGGGAACCGCGGCGCGTCCATTTACAGGTCCGGGCGCCGCCGTGAAAGGGCGGAACTGGTTACGGGATCCATCTGGAAGAGGCGCGTGCCTACCGGGTTGTTTTGGAGGCTCCGCGTTACTAGTGGTATGATGACTCTCGCTATTCCGCCGGCGCGAAGTAATCACCCGGAGGTGTGACAAGGTTATGCAAGTCATAATTCAGGACAGCAGGGAAGAGGCCGTATCCCTGGCGGCGAAGGTGATTGCAGACCAGGTGAGGCGCAAGCCCAATTCCGTTCTCGGCCTGGCAACGGGACGGACCATGGAGCGCCTTTACGCCAAGCTCGCGGAGTTGCACCGCACCGGGGGGCTCGATTTCTCGCTCGCCGTCACCTTCAATCTCGACGAGTATGTCGGACTGCCGCCTGAACATAAAAATTCCTATCGCTATTATATGAACCATCATCTGTTTCATCGGGTGAACATTGATCTGCGCAATACCCATCTGCCCAACGGGATGACCGATGATCCCGAAGAAGAGGGACGGCGTTACGAGGCGCTTATCGATGATGTGGGCGGTATCGACCTGCAGTTGTTGAGTATCGGCGTTTCGGGACACATCGGGTTTAACGAGCCCCTGTCCGCCATGTTCTCCCGGACCCGCATAAAAGCCCTTACCCTTGCCACCCTGCAACAGAACGGCCCCCTTTTCGACCACCCGGAGGAGATGCCCCGTTTTGCAGTCACCATGGGCGTCGGAACCATTCTGGAAGCGTCCCAGTGTCTGCTGCTGGTGACCGGGGAAACCAAGGCCGAAGTACTCGCCAAAGCCGTAGAGGGGCCCGTTACGAGCATGATAAGCGCCACCGCGCTGCAACTGCATCCGGACTGCACCGTGATTGCCGATGCGGAAGCGGCGGCAAAGTTGACGCAGCAGGAATACTACCGTTGGATTTTCAGCCACGACCCGCACTGGGAGCCGTACCGGTGATCATGCGGGGCGGCGGCGGTTGTTTTTTGTTTTCAGCCCAAATGAAAGGAAAGAGCCATGAGGACAGTACGTATCGCCGGCATTCAGATGAGTGTATCTCCCAGCAAGAAAGACAACTTGCCGCGTATCCTTGACCATATCCGGCAGGGAGACTGCGACTTCATGCTTTTCCCGGAAATGAGCCTGACCGGGTATCACGGTGAGTTTAACGAGGAGCGCACCCGGGAAGCCTGGAAACAGATCGCGGCCGCCTGCAGGCAAAGTTACGTCACCGCCATAATCGGCACCGGCGCCATTATCGAGGGCAGGCCCTGCATCCAGTCCCGTATCTACTCCGACGAGGGGCAGCTGTTGGGTACCCACGAAAAGATTGTGCCAACGGAAGACGACCGCAAATGGTGCCGTCCCGGCGAAGAACTGCGTGTGTTTCAGCATAAGGGGATCACCTTCGGGTGTCTTATCGGCAATGATCTGTGGGTCGCCCCGGGCTACGGGCCCTATCCCGATCCGAGGCTGAGCCTGCAACTGGCAAAGAAAGGCGCCCAGATTATCTTTCACAGCATTTCTTCGGGTGTCGACCGGAAATATGCCGCCTATTATGAAGCCAATTTGGCGCTTCGCGCTCTCGAGGGAAACATGTACATCGCCACGGCTAACGCCGTGACCGATAAAGGGCAACTCAACGTGTCCAGCGGCGTTATGTCCCCGAAAGGCGACTGGCTGGTTCAGTCTTCCCGCGCGGATGAACAGCGGTATACCTGCGATCTGGAAATCGAATAAAGAGTAGGGAATTCCCTGAAAAGGCGCATGTTGTTCATGCTTCAACGGCGCTGATACAGGCGACGCCATAGGCTGGTGTAGCCTGTTCGGTCGCTGAAGGGTGAACAACATGCATTTTTTTGATGTACTTTGGGCTATCCGCCTGATGATCTACGGTTCTGATTCTTATTTTATGTATTCGTAAATACGATGACGTATTTCCTGGTTCAATCCATCATTGTACACCGTTTTTGCGAGGAGTGTTTTAGCCCGCGGAAGCAGTCTGGCGTCATGCGATGGTTTGATGTCGCGGAGATTACGTTGCTTCGCATGCAATGACGATTAAAAAGTTCTTGGCGTTTCGTAATCGTTTTTGTGAAAAGATTCACTTTGTCTTGTATGTGTTGCGGATCTATGGGTCGAAGTGCAACACATAGACAGCGGATTTGCCGGCGCGGGGCCTTAAATGGGCATGATCGATTCGGCACCCGAAAGTATGTATAATAGAATTAACCGTTCATCGAAATGGATGTTATGATATCATAAATTCGATATTGTTGTAATAAGCGCCAATGAACCTAAAAACGGCAGTTAAATTTGTTGTGCTGCGTTTAAATGTAACAGAATAAGGGTCATGGATACTACAACGCTTGTTCCCGCGTCTCACCCATTAGGTGATTCCCAACTACCCTCTATCGCC
>Ga0123335_1002244_pt1 | contig 29340 bp, 23 predicted proteins | sample BiotimSIPDNA_2_FD_89707 | JGI IMG/M metagenome (GOLD analysis project Ga0123335, IMG submission 89707) | Anaerobic biogas reactor microbial communites from Washington, USA - Biogas_R2 time_0 SIP DNA | ecosystem: Engineered > Bioreactor > Anaerobic > Unclassified | place: Washington, USA... | reverse complement strand
CTGCTCAAACGGCTGCACTTTCCACAATTCTGATTACCCTCTTGGCTCATTCGATGGCGGTTTTACCACCAGAATCCATTCATGCACCATCAGAAAACGGTGATAAAAGTGGTAAAAATGGTAAACACCTTGAATACAGTTGATGGAAAAAAGAACCCATACGCAGTGTAAGCAGGGATGAGAAACCGTTCCCTTTGATGAAAATGATTAAACATTCAGTAGTGCTGCATTGTTTGCTTTCTGCTGACCATGAGGGCATTGATCTGACCTTCTCAGCCATCGTAAATGTCAAACCTGCAATCATTTACTATCGCCAACGCTATACTTTACAAGCCAGTTACCCTTGAAAAACTGGAATATATATAGGATAATAGACACAAAGTGTTGATTATCTTATATGAAAGCGAAAATACTTGCATCTCTGGCTAATTTGCCCTACTTCACCATCGAGGCTGTTAAGCAGCTTCTGGATGAGCCTTCCCTCGACGATGCCAGCCTGCGAACAGCCATCTACCGCTGGACAAAAGCTGGTGACGTTGTCAGACTAAAGAAAGGCGTTTACATGACACGCCGTTTCCATGAAACTCATCAGCGCGATGAAGACTTTGCTTCGATGGTGAGCGCTATTCTGATTCCACAATCCTATTTATCGCTGGAATACGTACTTCAGCGCAATGGTATTCTCACAGATGTCACTTACCCTGTTACCGCGGTGACATTGAAGCAGACCCGCGTTTTTGAAAACAAACTGGGCACTTTTTCTTATCGAAATATCAAACCCGCGCTTTACCATGGCTTTACTTTCTCAGAATATTCCGGGATTCCGATTGCCAGCGCGACAATGGCGAAAGCCCTTTTTGATTTCCTCTATCTACGCAAATTGCCGAAATATAGCGCTAACGAAGGGGACAATCTGGCTGAGAAATTGCGCCTTAATCTGGATGCTCTCGCTGTTGAAGATCGATTGGCTTTTGCGGGTTTTGTCGGGCATAGCCAGAGCAAGAAGATGGAACGGGTTTTGGAGAACCTGAAGGGGACCGTATGGCAAGCTTAATTCAGACAGCGCGCAACGTCCTTTCACAAAAGGATCCTTTGTTGCCTAACGAAACCAAGCGCATTATATTAAAGGAATTTTTACAGGCATATACCCTGGAATTCCTCTACAACCATCCTGATTATCGAAAGCTGAATTTCTATGGTGGCACTTGCCTCCACATCATTTATGGTCTTAACCGCTTGTCAGAGGATATTGATTTAGACAATAGCGATATGGTTGACCTGAACATGTTGGAAAGCGACTTGCTCAACTACTTCCAGTCGTATATTGGCTACCCGCAAGTCGCGGCAAAAACCCAGGTTGGCGAATGGGGGGTTCGCAGCACGACCCTCAAGTTTCCTGTTCTTTATGAACTTGGATTAAGCGCGCACACGGGGGAAGCCCTGCACTTAAAGGTGGAAGTAAGCCAACACCCACAAGTATCCATTGTCCAAAAAACACCGGTTTTCCAATTTGGCAGAAGTTACGTAGCGAGCCACTTCTCATTGGAAACAATGATGGCTGGCAAGCTGATTGCCTGCCTTGAACGTGATTTCCACAAAGGTGAGTCTACGGTCAAGGGTCGGGATTATTACGATATTTTGTGGTTCATGCAACAAAAAATCTTGCCTCTTGAAGAAAAGCTCGCCAGAGATGGAAAACGTCCTTACACAACACAAAGTGCGCTGGCTTTGCTTGATGAGAAAGTACAGAAAATCAATCTCAACGATTTGGCGGCAGACTTGCTGCCATTGTTTGAGAAGAGGACCTTTATAGTGGCTTGGTTAGAGAGCTTCAAGGATAACTTTTCAGCATATTATCAAGCTTATCTTTAACCCCCACTTGTCGTAGGTTTTTAGTTCCCACGTTTCTTGACTGGAATCGTGAAGCCACGAACCTGGCAGGTTGATCTGTCATCGCGAGGAGCAGGACCTGTCATCGTGAGGGTGGTATCAGCTGATTGCTAATCAGTGATATCAAACAGATCCCGGGTTCAGAAAAGATTAGGCTATCTAAGTCCAACAAAATTCTTGTTAGATGTTCAACAAGAGATCAGAATCAGTGTCTCTTAGGTTTTTGTCCGATTTTTTGTTAACGACCCATCTTAATTAAGTAGAACTATCACGATAACGACTATAGCCAGAATTACTGCAACGGCGCTAACAATCTTCACTGTTAAGAGTTCCTTTGCAACCTTTGTCCCTAATTCTTCGACACGCATGTTTGTTTCCGTTGAGGAGGATTTTATCGCTTCTTGGAGGTCTTTCTGATTTAACTGAAGCTGTAAATTTAGATTTTCGACTCCAACTTTCATTGAATATGCGGAGGTTCCAAGGCTCTCAATCTTGGGTCCAAGACCTATCTCCTGAAATTCTTGACCAAGTTGTTGAAATTGAAAAGCGAGCTTTTCTATGCCCGTCATAACAGAGTTTGTTGAGGATTCTAGGTTTTCAAATCTGCTGCCAACTCCTAAGTCTTTAATATCTTCAGCCAAAACTCGCACTTTATTTATTAGCTTTTCTGCCGAATTATTTAGACTTAACGCAAACTCAACAGCGTCAGTTACAGATTCTCTAGCCGTATCGATTGCATCAACTGCTGTCTGCAGTGAGGTGAGTTCCTCTTGCATTTTCAATAATGCGTTGCTTACCTCGGTCACCGTACTCATATGAAAGCCTCCTGTGAAAGATTATTAAACGATTCAATCCACTCCAGATGATAGCCTAAAAATTCGGGGAGTAAACATTCGCCCGCATGTTCATCATAATTCGATAATGCTTCAAAAAACTGTGAAAGGAAATACATGTAATCCGTCTTAGACAGGTTGAATAACTTCTTGTGTAAATCCCAACCTTCATGCAAATCTCTTAAGGCTTGTTGTTTATCATATTGAGGGTCACTAAAGTTTGCAAAAGCTCGCAACAATTTGAAGGATGCAATATTTGGTCTTTCTGCCAAAAGCCGGTCGCATCCTCCGCGAATGTGACTTATAGCATCCTGGCTTTTCGCCTCTTTAGTCAAAAATTCCCAGATCCAGTCAATCGCATCGTCGTTTTCATGCTTTCTAAATTCAACAGTAAATTTTGAATCAAAGTAATAATTAACTTGGTCTTCGAAATGTGGCGAAAGAATCGCTCGTTCCATAATATTAATAGCTTCTAATCGTTTGCTGGCGATTTTTTTATATACAAAATCCGTTAGGTATCCGCAACATTTTTGGATAGTGCTGCTTCCATCTCGGTTCAGGATTTCAGACTCTACCAATTTTACATTCTCAGGAGTATCATAGCGACTGACATATTCTTTGACACGGTCTATGTAGTATTGGTCGCTTTGCTTGATAATAGTCAGTACCACCGTGTCTGAGTTATAGTCAACCTCATAATCTTCAACAATTCCAATGATTGAGAGTCTATAGACCGCCCGATGGGTCTCTCCCTCTCCTCGAATTCTCATAAAGAACCATGAGAGTTTTTTGCAAATTTCTTCTGAGAATTCAGGTTTGCGGTTTTTTATTTTCTTGGAGACACGTTTAACGAACTTTTCTGATGAAAAACAGTATCTATTCGCGTCACGAACATCGGATTTTTCAATAGAATACCCTTTTAAGTCGAGATATTCAACAATCTCTTCCACAATTGAATTTTCAAAAGGTACGACAAGAACAACCGTTTCTCCATCCTTCAGGTTTGCAATTAGTCGTTCAATGCCAGGTGCCTTTTCCCCTGTCAACCATTCATGAAGCTTTATATTCTTTGGACAACTGTTCTGAAGGTGTTCGCTTACTTCTCGCAAAACTTGCTTGCATACATCCTCTGACGCCGCGATTTTCTGCTTATTTGTTTCGACTTCTTCTTTTGCATTCCATAGATTTATACATCCGAAGGTAAGACGATTGGAGTCATTTACATACAGTGTTTTTCCTTTCCACAAATTAAGGACTACTGGATTTTGATAACTGGGAACCTTTAGGCTTCTCCCCTGCCATCGAGATCCCTTTAGTAACCGAAGGTTGTCTAGCAACTCCCACAATATTGTCTTTTCTTTTTCCGTTCCTGGAAACGAATTGTTATGAAAAGTGAGCATTTGTTGCTTATCGAGAGATATATCCTCATCATCTTTTGATTCAACAATGGTTGAAGAGTGGATAAGGTAACAAAAGGCAGTATTACCATCCCGACCTGCTCTTCCTGCTTCTTGATAGAAGGATTCAATTGAAGGGGGCATGGAAAAGTGGATTGTAAATCTCACATTTGTCTTATCAATTCCCATACCAAAAGCTTTTGTTGCAACCAATAGGCGGAGGTCATTCTTTTTAAACCGATCTTGGGTTTTTTCCATCGAAACATCACGATCGTCATTATCGGATGAACTGGCAAATGTCCCAATAATTTTTTCCAGGTTTGAGTACTTACTGACGATATTATTTTTCAAAGAGTTAACACCGAAAACGTTATACTTGTGTGGGCAAAAGACAATCCCGGAGTTTGGGTTTTCTAACTCGGAAAAAAAGGCTTCAACGGAAAGATAAATTTTTTTATCTTTCCAAGCTAGATTCGGCAGGTCAGAAATAATTCTCAACAATGATTTGGTTTTGTTTGCCGCTATTGCTTCGCGGATGGAGTAGTCACTAACATTTTTCTCAAAAGCAATATTATCCGTCTCGACAATTTCGAAATTAAGTTCTTCTCGCTCGTATTTTTCAGGCGTTATAACCGCATGCGAGTTTTTGTCGACAAACAGTTCCCGTTGGACATCAGCCAACACATCATAAGAAGCGGTGCCTGTGAGACCGATCAAAGGCACCTTGGTTTCCCAGTTAAATGTCTTACAAAACTTCCTTGCATTCTCTCCAAGCTTCAGGTATGCAGTCCGAAAATCATGACCCCATTCACTCACGCAATGGGCTTCATCCACTACACAATAGACAAAACAGGTGTCTTCTTCCATGTCCTGCAAGAAAGACCTGAATCCGGGGATCTGTAATCTCTCTGGTGAAACAAAGACAAATTGGTAATAACCAAGCGTCATATCAATCGAACGCCGCTTTTTTTCAATTGCATTCAATGATGAATTAATATAAATCGAGTTATCAATGCCCAAATTATTTAAGCTCTCTACCTGGTCTCGCATCAGTGCTTTGATCGGGTCTATCACAATTGAAATCCCAGGTTGGAGCAGTGTGGACAGTTGATAAGTCAGGGACTTTCCAGCACCGGTAGGTAACAACGCTATTACGCTTTGCAGGTTGAGAGCTAGACGAATTATTTCAAGTTGACGATCTCTGAATTCTTTCTTTCGGAAAAGGTTTTTAAGAAAATAGTTTAATGATTGTGCTTGTTCTTCTGATTCGATGCCATAATTTATTGGTCTGGCACAGGATACGCGAGCATCACCTTTTATCGAATAGGCTGATCGAACGACAATAACATTGGTAGCAGATGTATTTAACGAGACATTGGGGTAAGAATAGCCGAATCTCTGAAGCATCGATACGTCAATGACAAGATCGTAATTCTCACTTGCGCAAAAATCCTCTATTGGAGCCGTCTCAACGCCGGAATTTAGAATGCATGTCTCGAATTCCTTCGTCCGATAAACCTTTAGTTCTATTCTAGGTAGCACTCTCCCTTTTCCTTCAAGAACAAACAAATTATTCAGTGTCTCTTCGAAGTCAACAATAGCAACATAAGCACATGGAACATCTCGTTCTAAAACGGCAATCTTCCATTTTTCCTTGGTAAGATCCAGAATTCCACTTTTCATCGCATGCAACAGAACTTTTTGAATCCTAGAGATAGCAAAAGGTGTTAATGCAATCTGTAAGCTTTCAATTCCATCCTGATGATTCCACAATGGTTGGTTAAAGCTTTCTCGAATATTTTTCAAATATGGGTGTTCCAAGAAGCTGTGCAATGCAGACATTTTCGCTTGGTGGTAACCATCCAAATCAACACTCGTAAATCTGATGGTATTAGCCCATCCATGCGTCACCAAATAGTCATCTCGTTTTTTGTCAAGTTGTTGTTGGTTGGAATCCGAGTGTTGAGAGCCGTCTGTTTCCAATGCGATGTAAGACAAATAGTCTTTAGCATGCGGTAATTCGATTGTGAAATCCAGTCTTTGATCGACAAACTGAGAAATGTCATCAGTTGGCTTATTATTTCGAAAGGAATTGTCAGAGACATTTCTGCCTACACTTAAAAACTCTCTTTGTGTTTCAACCAGTTGTGGAATTTGTAACCCAGTTGTTTCCGGAATAAATGAAAATAAAAAGCGAGATTCGAGAGGTGACATCGGATGTTCATTGTTCACAAAATAAGTTGATGGATGCTCTCTTGTGGGGTTTATTCGTGGGTCGATAACAAATAGAGCCTGGATAATTTGCCTAGTTATGGATTCGAGATGTGGTGTAGATTTGAATTGAATAATACTTTCGTTGTTAGTCTCATAGGCTATTTGAAATTCATCGGAAAAAGTTTTTTCTACCCAATATGAAGGTAACGTAGGCAGCCCTCGGGTAATAATGTTTTCATAAACTGCAATGATTGAATCTTTTTCTTTGAATTCTGGAAGATTATATTCAACCTCATAAGCACAAAGTTGGGTAAGTAATTGCTTGATATCGATTGAATCGATTTTGTCAGGCAGGCAATGCTGCACTGAGCTAAGCAAATATCCGCTGTAAAACTGCTTTCTCATACTTCCTCATCGCTCAATATCGCTCACTTGTTCTATTGCTCATTTTTGCGACAGTCTTGATTTCTTATATCGAAAATCAGCTTTTGTTTAACAAATAAACTAAACAGAAAATCTGTACACCATTTTATCCTGATGACGAGAAGGCAGGTCATAAAAACCCGCCAGTGTCTTGTCTAACGATTTACTCCAGCTTCAGCCCCACCTGCAGCGCTTGCTGGTTGAGGGGGACGTATTTTTCCTTCACATTCTCGGCGATGATGCGGTTCCAGTCGATCTCCTGCAAGCCCAGCTCGCGGATGAGCACGCCCAGCAAAATGATGTTCATCACGCGCGGGTTGCCCAGCTCACGCGCCTCTGCCTGCCCATCCAGCGCGATCAGCTTGCCTGCCCGCGCTCTGATCAGCTCTTCGCCGTTGGTCGGGTATTTTTCTTTGCCCATCTGCACACCCATCGGGTTTACGCGCACACGGTTGAAAATGACAATGCCCTTGCCATCATCACGCAGATAATCGAGGTTGCGCAGCACTTCCAGCTCTTCAAAACCCATAATCAAGTCGGCTTTGCGCTTTTCGACAATCGGCGAAAAGACCTTTTCACCAAAACGAACATGAGTGAGCACCGGACCCTCTCGCTGAGACATGCCGTGCACTTCGCTCATCTTAACGTCGTAGCCAGCTTCGATCAGCCCATTGGTCAGCAGTTTGCTTGCCAAAATGGTTCCCTGACCGCCCACACCAGTAAGCAGGATGTTTTTTGTGCTCATTTATGCCTCCACTTTCTGAATAGCCTGCACCGGGCATACCTGGGCACAGACGCTGCAGCCAACGCATTTGTCGGGGTCGATGGACGATTTCTTCTTGTCAAACTGGAAGACCACCGCCGGGCAGCCGGTGCGTGTGCACTTTCGACAACCGATGCAGACCGATTCGTCCACGAAATAGGTTTCGGTGAAAGCTCCCTGGAACTCATCGAGGTCCCAAGGTGCCAAGCGCTTGAGCGCGCAGGGCCAACGGGTGATGATCACTGTTTGTTCGTCCATGTCCAACGCCCAGTCAAGCGCTTCGTTGACCTCAGCGAGCTTGTTGGGGTTGATCGTGCGAACGTTTTGGATGCCCATAGCGCGGGCGAGTGTTTCGATGTTGATCGCCTCGGTAACCTCGCGCGCGATGGTATAGCCGGAACCGGGGTTCTCCTGCTGACCGGTCATGGCGGTGATGCGATTGTCGAGCACGACCGTGATCAGATTACTGCGGTTGTAGGCGGCATCGAGCAGCGAGTTGATGCCCGTGTGAAAGAAGGTGGAATCGCCAATCACAGAGACCACGCGGGGTTTGTCTCCCTCGATGGTGTCAAAAATCTGCTGCGCGCCGTGACCCAGGCTGATGCTGGCGCCCATGCAAACGGTGGTTTCCATGGCGTTGTAAGGCGCGCCGGAAGCGAGTGTGTAACAGCCGATATCGCCTGAGACCATCACCTTCTTACGCTTGCCGAGCTCATAGAAAAAGCCGCGATGAGGGCATCCGGCACACAATGTAGGTGGTCGTGGTACTACAACCTTTTGCAGCTCTTCATCTGTTGGGTATTGTTGACCAAAAACGACACGGCGGATGACCTCGGGGGTCATTTCGCCGTTTAACGGAAAGATGTTTTTACCGTCACATTTAATGCCCAGCGCGCGGATGTGCTGCTCAAGATAGGGGTCGTTTTCTTCGAGGATGTAGATATGGTCGACTTTTTCGGCAAAATCGTGGATCATCTGGTCGGGCAGCGGGTTGGTGAAGCCCAGTTTGAGGTAAGAGGCACCCTCACCAAAGACTTCACGTGCGTAGAGATAGCAATCGCCTGAGCAAATGATGCCGATCTTGGTGTCGCCGTATTCAGCGCGGTTCCACTGGCAGTTATTGGAATATTCTTTGAGCAGCTCGAAGTTTTGCTGAATCTTGACCTTCATCGGGCGGGCATTGGCGGGCACGGCAACATACTTTTTGATGTCTTTGACGTAGGGTTTGATCGGCACATCGCGCCTCTCGCCCAGCGAGACCATGCTCTTGGAGTGGCAAACACGCGTGGTCATGCGCAGCAATACGGGGATGTCGTGCTTTTCACTGATCTCGTATGACTCGATGAGCATATCCTTGCACTCCTGGCTGTCGGCAGGCTCGAACATGGGCACCATCGCAGCCTTGGCGTAATTGCGATTATCCTGTTCGTTCTGCGAGGAAAACTGGCCGGGCTCGTCAGCGGTGATCACCACCGCGCCGCCATTTACGCCGATGTAGGCGAAGGTGAAGAAGGGGTCGGCTGCCACGTTGAGCCCAACGTGCTTCATGGCTGCCAGCGAGCGCGCTCCGGCGATTGAGGCGCCGATGGCGGATTCGAGCGCGGTTTTCTCGTTGGGCGCCCACTCTGAGTGGATTTCGGGATAGGTTGAGGTGTTTTCTAAGATTTCTGTGCTGGGTGTGCCAGGGTATCCGGCAGCAAAACGAACGCCAGCCTCCCAGGCACCTCGGGCGATGGCTTCATCGCCTGTGATCAGTTGTTTCAAAGCTTCCTCCTTTTCCGTCGGTTGGTATGGGTGAGTGACGGCAGAGCTTGCCTCTTGAGTATAAACGAGAATAAGGGATGTGGGCAGTTTTTGGTTGGTTTGTTTGGCAGTGTCGGCATTGCGAAACACCCCGCAAGCACGCCAGGCAGACTGTTGTTATGCAGGCGCTTCTGCAATTGCAACGCTCCGGGCAAACCCCATGCATGGTCATGAGACTGGCACAATCAAGCAAAATATCGTGTAAACTTAATGTGGCTGAACATTTCCAAGCCGTCAAAAACAAGCAGGGGTGGCAGGTGCCGCCAAAAAAGGAGGCGTAACAATGGCTATTGACAAAAACAAGACATTGCAATTCAAAGCCAATTTAAAAGATTACAAACCCAATATCTGGCGAAGGTTCGTTGTCCCAGCCGATTTCCGGCTCGAACAATTGCATGACGTTCTGCAAGTTTTGTTTGGCTGGGATGATTACCACCTGCGCCACTTCACCATTGAAGGTGTCGGATACGGACTCCCCGACCCAGACGATGACTTTAAAACCGTAGACTTTGATGACAGCAAGTTTACGCTGAACCAATTGTTCAAAAAAGTGGGACAGAAGTGCAACTATGAATACGATTTCGGCGATGGCTGGGAAGTATCACTCGTGCTGGAGAAAGTGTTCGATCCCGAACCGGAGATTTACCTTCCCGTATGCCTGGATGGCAAGCTGTCGGGACCTCCGGAAGATGTGGGCGGAACGCGTGGATACCTTCATTTTCTCGAGGCAATCAATGACCCCAAGCATCACTTGCATGATCAGGCTCTTGGTTGGATTGGCGAAAAGTTTGACCCGGAGGCTTTCAATCTCAAAGCGATAAACCGGATGCTGAAGAGGGTGAAAAACAAGAAAAAACCCGGAATATGGGAAATGGATTACATGATCGTTAACCCAAAATTGGGTTTTACAACCAGGTCAACCTGGCCAGAAAGGTTAACTGATGAGGAAATGCAGATCCTCAAAGACCTGCTTCTGCGCCGAGACATAGTGATGATCTTAAATTACATTAACGAAAACAAGGTTGTCGGAACGGCGGCAACCGGCAACTTCCCGCAAAAAGTCTTTAGAGATATGTGCAGCCGCTTTGTTAATCCCCCCAGCATCGATCACCTATGGATCGATGGCACGGTCATTAAAACCCATAGTGAATCCGAAATAACGGAGCTGATGTTTCGACACGCGCTCGCCAACAACGGCTTTCTGATTGAGGGAAAGGCAGGCAGCAGGTGGAGAGTCACTGCTTTAGGCAACCAGTTTTTGGTCGATACAGTGGCATGGCAATATTGGCACCTGCTGGTAACCTGGTGGGAAAAGGTTAACTGGACGTTCTTTGCGCCCTACTACTATTCAACTGACGATATGGACGATTTTGCATTCACTCGTCTAATCTTGCATCATTTACTATCGTTGGGCGAAGGGACTCCAATAGCACACCAGGATTTCGTTTTAGGGCTTGCAGAACAAGCAAAAGGAATTTTTCCGTCCTTTCACATGGCGCGGAAGAGATCAGATCTAATTACTGAGCAGCTTTTCATCAAAAAAATTATGGTTGATCCTTTTTCTGAATTTGGGATCCTCGAACCTTCCTATATTACTGAAGACTGGGGCGGTTGGCAACGAGAGATACTTCAATCTTTTTCGATAACCGGTTTGGGTTTGAGCGCCCTGGAATCGTTGAGTCGCCTCAGGTAACATTCTTTTAAAAGGATCAAGGAATACACCTATGCGCACAAATCGCCAGGGGTGACATTTTCGCTGGAGAAAAACAATCATAAAAATTTCACTTGACCTGAGTTTGAATCAGGGTTAGAATACCTGTCCTATCAAAACGTCCTCGTAGCTTAATGGACAGAGCACCTGCTTGCGGAGCAGACGGTTGCGCGTTCGAATCGCGCCGAGGACATTTTTTCTTTAAAATTCACCCCACAAAATTTAATTTAGCAATTCTCTTCTCGTCAGAACTTGCTCACGCCCTGTTTCTCTGTAACTAGGGGTTGTATTCGGTCGCAGTTTTCTTCTTCAGAAGATGACATCGTATTACGTATACACTCGCAAACCCCTTTATATAGAGGGATAAAGACTACATTCTGGCTTTAACTCAGCACTGCGCCATTTAATCAATAGTTTGCAGCTCGATCTTTATAGACTGGCACCACTTTTCGTCAACTGAGGGCGGTGTCTTATCTTGAACAAAAGTGTAAAGGTCCCCAAGCGCGCACCTTAATGAGCAGAACGGACGCCCGTAACTGGAAGCTGGAGCTGCACAGGTTGAAAAATTGTTGACCGGTGATTTACATGCTGATAACCTGCCAGCCTTCGTCAACATAGCTGCGCATGCCAGCGTGACCGACCATGTCATCCAACATAGGCAGACACAAGACCGCATTAGCATCATAAACGCCCAAGGCGCGAGAGCAAGCCAGGCAGATTCCTGCGATCAAGTCGGCATCCAATGCCTTTTGATAGAGCTTGTTTCGCTCACCGTCGAGAACGGAGGGCAGCTTGACAGAATCACCCTCAAAGATGATCTTAACCTGACTGCCGGCTGCGTTTAAGTCAAGCGCGTTCATGAGGACATGTTGAAAACACATCTTCTCGCCGGTCATTGCATAAAACAAAATTTTATTCATTGGCTCCTCCTTGATTTTCTGATTCAATTGTAAGCTCAGTTAGAGGATTCGAGTCTGCAACATTTGTTTCACGTGAAACAAAGTGTTATGCAAGCTCGAAAGGTTTCACGTGAAACCTGTAAGCATGGCGAGGCTTTTGGTAGAATGAAGTCAAAACCAACAGCCGCGTGATAATGGCGTTCGGCGTGATAGCCGGGCATAAATTATGCATCGTGTCAATGGAATCGAGGTCGCCTATGAAAAAAATGCTGCTCTTATCGTTTTTATTTGCCTTGCTGATTGCAGGGTGCGTTCAACCGCTGCCGGCAGCTACACCGACACCCACAGAGCCGGAAAAGCTGCCCACCAATACACCAATGTACCTTTCTTCGATTTTTAAAACCTACGTTTACATGGGTGGCTCTGGCTGGGCAACCAATCTGGACCAGACCCGGATCTATAACACGCGCAATTTTGGTGAGCATTGGTTTGATGTCACGCCGGAGGGCTTGATCCCTGTTGATGTTGCCGGCAATGTGACAATGGCTTTCCCTAATGGCGACCTCGGCTGGATTTGTCAGTCACAGATCGAAGCGTCTTCGGTTTTATATGCCACCCATGACGCCGGTCAAACCTGGAACGCTTATCCTCAAGATTTTTCCTGCGGCAACATGTCATTCACCAGCGCAACCGACGGTATGATAGTTTCTGACCTGGGTGTTGGCGCTGGCTCACAATACGTCAGCATCTACACAACCTCGGATGGCGGCGTGGAATGGACGAAGGTTTTTGAGCATGATGCCTCCAACCCCGACAACCATGGGCTCCCCGCTTCGGGCATCAAAAGCTCCCTGTTGCTTTTGAACAATGGCGTTGCACTAATCGGCGGAAGTCGTCCAATGCCGGGGTCGCTTTACTTGTTTCGATCCACCGATGGAGGCGCTTCGTGGGACCAGGTTGAATGTGCTGGTATCCCTGGCGCCGAGGATGCGGAGTTAGATCCAATCGACATTCTTCGAATCAGCCCGCAAAACGTGGTTGTTCCGGTCAGGTCTTATAGCCCGGAAGGGACCTCCACCCATTTTTGTGCCTCAAATGATGCCGGAGAAACCTTCCAATATCGCTCCACGATTGGCTTCGTTGAGTTTACCGATTTTGGAAGCCTGGACCAGGGGCTTGCATATGGCGATGGGAAAATGTATCAGACCATGGATGGTGTAACCTGGCAGGATGTCACCTCGGCTCTACCGCCAGGCATGACCCCGGTGGCGCTGCACATGCTGAATGCTGATGTCGGCTATCTTACAGCAACAATTACACCAGAGACACTGCTCGAGAACCGCATCTTCATGACAGCCAACAATGGAAAAAGTTGGCAGTCCATGTCTGGTACGATCATTCAGTAAAACCAGGTTGTAACATGTTCTTAAGGTTTATTCGCGGATATCAGCGCTAATTTCTTAGGAATCAGCCATGGTTTATATTAACATTTTATTAAATAATGTGCGTTTATTGTGTATATCGCATGATTTTTATCTAGAATTCGAAAAAAGGGCTTGATTCCAGTGTGTAATACTGTATACTATAAATTGTTAGTCGCTTGGGTGCCCCCCTCACCCAGGCGACTAACAATTTAACCGCATTATCGAGATACAATTCCTGTTATGGCAGCCCGTTTTAGTTTCGTCGAATGTTGCAACCCAAACTGCGGTTTTCGCTTCCCATTGGATCTTTGTGAGTACCAGGGCAAGTTCTGCCCGCGATGTGCCAGCAGGCTGGGCATCGCCGTTTCCCAAATCGATCAGCACCAGCCCGCTCCACTTTCCACAACTAGGACATGTTTTGAGGTCGTGCTGGATAATATCCGCTCTGTCCATAATGTTGGTTCGATCTTCCGAACAGCCGAGTCCGTGGGGGTTGACCATCTCTATTTATGCGGGCTCACCCCTAACCCACAAAACCCTGCGCTTTCCAAAGCGTCGCTCGGCGCAGAAATGTGTGTTGGTTGGTCTGCAGAGAACAATGCTGTAAACCTGGTTGCCGGGCGCAAGCAGAAAAACAGCTTCATTATCGCGTTGGAATCCACACCAACCGCCCAAAACATATTCACAACCGGAAAACTTGTTCAATCCAACCGGATTACCCTGGTCCTGGGAAGCGAGCCAGCCGGGATTGACCCGGGGCTTCTGGCGTTATCAGATCTCACGATCTATATTCCTATGTCTGGCAAGAAGTCGTCTTTGAATGTCTCGGTTGCCTTTGGAATCGCCGCTTACACGCTGCTCACTGCGATTTGATTTCGTGCGCCTTGTTTAAATATAAAACTCCGGTCAGACCAGAGTTTTTATCAATTGGGTCAAGCTTTCTTACGGTTGAATAACCGTTCCCGCCGGAATTGTTGTGTTCTTCGGAATGACCACAATTCCTTCCCTCACCATGTAGAGAGGGTGATCGTTCTCGTATCCTTCTGGGAAGGGTTTGATCTCAACGTTATCACCAATACTGGCATTTTTATCGATAATGGCACCCTGAATCCTGCAATTTCGGCCGATCCCAAGCGGAGCGCCGTTATTAAGGGTGCCGTAGTAATCACCGCCCATAACGATCGTGTCAGAGATAATCGTTCCGTCTCCAATAACAGATCGCAAACCAATCACAGAGTGTTCGATCTTATCCGCATAAATTTCGCAACCCTCGGCAACCAATGCCTGGCGCATCTCGCAGCCATAAATGCGGCTTCCAGGGAGATAGCGCGGATGGGTGAAGATTGGGTTTTCGGGGTCGTAGAAATTGAAGGCAGGATACGACTCGGTCAGCTCAAGGTTGGTTTCGTAAAAAGTGCGGATGGTTCCGATGTCCCTCCAGTAGCCTTCAAAATTGAACCCAAAGACCGGTCTGCCACGGTTAATCATCGAGGGAATGATGTCTCCGCCAAAATCGTCTAACTTATGATCGGCATAATCATGTCGTAGAACGTCGATAAGCGTGTCCATGCGGAACATGTAAATGCCCATGGAGCCCAGGTATGGCGATTCTGGGTCTTCACGGCTGACCAACTCAGCCAAAATTGCCGGATCTTTTGGTTTCTCTGCAAAGCGTGTGATTCGCCCATCGTCGTCACGTTTTAAAATTCCAAAGCGAAAAGCTTCATCCTTGGGCACTGGTTGGACAGCCACGGTGATATCGGCTTCGTTTTCGACATGAAAATCAGCCATTTTAGCGTAATCCATGCGGTAAAGATGATCACCAGCCAAAATCAGAACATGCTTGGCTTTGGTGCTGCGAATTTCGTGGATCTGTTTTCTAACAGCATCGGCTGTGCCCTGGTACCAATCTGTGTTTTCCATGGATTGTTCGGCTGCCCAGATCTGCACGCCACCGGGATGGAAATTGTCAAATATATAAGTTCGGCTGATATGCCGGTGTAGAGAAACAGATAGAAATTGGGTTAATACAGAGATCTTAAAAATGCCGGAATTGATGCAATTGCTGATTGGGATGTCGATCAAGCGATACTTTCCAGCGATTGGAACGGCTGGCTTGGCGCGCTCAGCGGTAAGCGGATAAAGACGCTTCCCTTGACCACCACCTAAAATTACTGCAAGAGTTTCGTCTGAAGTTGGCATACCTCTCCTTTATGAATAGTTTTGCTGTTTACAGGTGCACTGTTCTCATTGAATTCACAATCTGCTATCCGATCACACTCAAATTGTACCCTTTAACTTGCTGACAGTCGTTAGCAATTCTTCTGCTGTCACGATGCTTTGTTTTCCTGGCGACCCGAGCATGTCTGCCAACTCGTTCACTCTTGCTTCTCCGCTTAATGAGACTACGTGGGTGATGGTGCGGTCATCCTGATTATATTTTTCCACTCTAAAATGCTGATCACCAAAGGCTGCCAATTGAGGCAGATGTGTGACACACATAACCTGGTGGTGTCGCCCCAGTTTCCAGAGCATCTGCCCGACGGTCAGTCCGACCCGCCCGCCGATTCCGCTGTCGATCTCATCAAAAACCAGCGTTGGTGTTTGGTCAGCTTGAGCCAATACTTCTTTCAGGGCAAGCATCAGGCGGGAAGTTTCGCCTCCTGAGGCAATTTTAGCAAGCGGCTTATATCCTTCGCCAGGATTTGTCTCAATCAAAATTTCGACGCGATCGATTCCAGAAGAATCAAAGGCAACGCCTTGATCGATTGGGAGCCCATCAGGGTCCTGTTGTTGAGATATTGAAACCATTAGCCGCGCCCTGGTCATCTCAAGCTGAGCCAGGAGAGGTTCCATTTGGTCAGCCATTTGTTCAGCAGCTTTTTGTCTCGACAGGCTTATCTCTAAGGCAAATTCGGCGAGACTTTCTTTAACTGAAGCGATTTTGTGGTTTACTTCGCTTATCTGTTCTTCTAAGTCTTCGATTTTACTTAACTCGTCAACGGCTGATTGATAAAATTTTAGAACAGCTTCAATTGAACCGCCGTGTTTTTTCTTTAGGGCGTTGATAGTGTCGATGCGGGTCTCAATTTGGTCCAGGCGGACGGGGTTGAACTCGATAGCATCAATGTATTGACGCAATTCATAGGCGATGTCTGTCAGGCTGCCCAAAGCGGCTTCGACCTGGTCTGCCAGCGCCTGCATTTGTATATCGATTTTAGCCAACGAGCCCAATTCATGTGAAACAGCTCCGATCAACTCGGTGGCTGTGCTCGTATCTGGCGAGCTTTCGTCCAGGGTTTGCAAGGCAGATTGGGCGTGGTGATTGAGAGTCTCAGCGTTCGCCAGGCGTATGCGCTCATTCAATAATGTGTCTTCTTCGCCGGGTCTTAGCTTTGCGGCTTCAATTTGGTTAATTTGATAGCGTAGTATATCGGCGCGTTCATCGGCTGTGCTTTGAAGGTTTTTTAAGTTGGCTAATTCTGATACAAGTGCAGACCATTCACGATATCTTCGATGATATTGCTCAAGCAGCTTTTCATTTCCGGCAAAACGATCAATCAATTCGCGGTGGCTTTTCACTTTTAGCAAAGAAAGATGTTCTGATTGACCGTGCACATCCACCAGCACTGCGCCTATTTCTGATTGAATCGCAAGATTCGCCGTGCGACCGTTGACCCGCGCGATTGAGCGCCCTTCAGATCTAATTTCACGTGAAAGTGTCAGAAAACGCTCATTGTCCAGCAAGCCCTCCTCTTCGAGGAGTGTCCGCAGAATCGACATGGTGGTGTCATCCAACTCAAAAACCGCCTCAATCAGAGCCTGGTTGCTGCCGGCGCGCACCATGCTGGGTTCGACGCGGGTTCCGAGCACTGCGTTAAGTGCGTCCAGGATGATCGACTTGCCAGCACCGGTCTCACCTGTTAAAACGACCAGTCCAGCTTCAAACCGAAGCGACAGGTCAGAGATGATGGCAAAATTGTGGATGTGAAGTTCTCGGAGCATTAAAACCTCAAAAACGAAGTCCTTTCGTCTGGGCATAAGCTGTCGTGGCAACGAGCACGCTGTAAACAACTTGCCAAACCAGCGGTAAAAGGTTACCAACTGCAGAGAACGCATCCGGCGACAGCAGAATTACGTACCCCAAATCCGGGAGCAAAAGCGGCAAACTGCCGATCAGGGCACCCGCCAAAATGGCGCTATTGAGTGCACGACTGCGGCGTCTCTTAACTGACAGGCGAACAGCATTGTAAATCAAGGTGCCAACACCAGGCGCCACGAAAAGAGTGAAAAAGCCCAGGCGTGGTACCAGCCAGCTGCCCGCGAATGAGATAACAGCGGAAATCAGGAAGCCAATGACCACATCGAGCCCTTTGGTGCTGTCGAAAACCTTCTGCTGAGAGCGAACACACTCCTGGCAGCGATAGCCGGTGGGGGTTAATATGGCAGTTTCAGGTGTAATCGGTTTGCCACAGCGATTGCAGCGCAGGATAGGTGTTCCGTCGTCTTCCTGACCGACGATTTCAGGTTCGTGTTGGTGTGGTTCAGTCATGTTTTTCTAACTCGAGAATTGGGTTGCGCTGCATCACGGCAGCCAGGTTGCGATAGAAGTAGTTGGCTTCCCCAAAGCGAACCATCTGCAGAGAGTGTCGATTTGCATAAATGTGCACCCGATCCCCCTCCTCCAGCAAAACCGGGTCCATACCGTCGATACTGATGACAACATCGTGCTGGATGGTCGGATAAAGGTTTACAGCGGCACCCTCAGCTAACACCACACCGCGGTCAAGACTTAGGTGCGGGGCAATCGGGATAATCAGAATATTGCGCAATTCAGGCGGTAAGATCGGACCGTTAGCAGCCAGGGCATAACCGGTTGAACCGGTAGCAGTCGAGACAATTACACCATCGGCAATATAAGAGGTCAGGTAGCCCTCGTTCAAGTCTACGCGCACTTCGATTGGACGGACTTCGTTGCCACGACAGACCACAGCTTCGTTGATCACATCCCAGCCCTGCACATGCTTGTCACCTCGAAACAACTCAGCACGAAGCATCATGCGATTTTCAAGGCGATATTGTGCGCGGAGTAATTTTTCGAGATACTGCGGAAGGTTGCTGTCGTCAAGCTCGACGAGGAAACCGAGCCGTCCTGAACGGATTCCCAGCAAAGGTATTCCAAGGGGCGCGCAAAAGTGACCCGCTCTCAACAAACTGCCATCACCTCCCAAAACGATCAACAGATCCACACCTTCAAGATCCGGGGTGATGCCAGGTTGCTCGAAATCGTACGGGAAAATATTGACAGCGATATCGGAAGCTGTCAGAAATGCCCTGACTTCCTCAGCCATGGTGTTCGCCTTGTGAAAGGCTGAGTTTGGCATCAACATGATATTGGTAGGACGAAAGGGTGATAATTGCATCTTGATAATATTATAGCAAGGTTTAGCCCTGTCTTGCCAACCAAGGGGTAAACAAGTCAGCCAACTCGTGCAGGCAACAGACTTTGGTTGAACTTGTTTTGATCGAGGGCTAATTGCCTTTACAATTAGCGATACCATGGCAATTCGAACGAAGTATCAAAATGAAAGCGCTCTATGGCAGCGGCTCACTGAGCAACGCTGGCTCTTACCGTTGTTTTCGTTGGTCCTATTTATTGGCGTATGGCAGTTACTTTACTGGCTGCTGGATTTGCCTGTATTCATTTTGCCGAGCCCCGCTATGGTCTGGCGGAAGTTCCTGGAGATTTTACAAAACGGCATGTGGTGGCATAACACTGCTTACACGCTGCTGGAGCTAACCCTGGGGCTGTTCTTTGGGAGTGTGACCGCTTCTGTCTTGGGCTATATTCTTTCAAAAACGCCGCTGCTCGAAAAACTGCTCTCCCCATTCCTGGTTGGCAGCCAGTCGGTGCCGGTGGTAGCGATCGCACCTTTGATCATCATCTGGTTTGGACCAGGCTTGTTTTCAAAAGTTTTAATTTGTGCATTGACCGTATTTTTTCCGGTGTTGGTGAATGTGTTAGTGGGAACGCGGCAGGTTTCACAAGACCTGCGGGAGTTAATGGATTCGTTCAAAGCCAGCAAGTGGCAAATTTTGCGCTATCTGGAAATTCCGGCATCGTTGCCGGTCATTCTGGGTGGTCTAAGGGTAGGCGCGACACTATCGGTTATCGGCGCGATCGTCGGCGAGTTGGTAGGCTCTGACCGCGGATTGGGTTACCTGATCAATCTCGGTCGCGGGCAATATGATACCGCCCTGGTATTCGTGGCTGTGTTCAGTCTGATATTCCTGGCTGCCAGTCTTTATAGTATTGTGCTGTTTCTCGAACGGCGTGCTTTAAAATGGCAGACCTGGCAAGAGATTTAAACAGGAGGAATCTTGAAGAAAAACGTTTTTGTTTTAATAGTTTTGGTGGCATTTTTTGTTATCTCTGCCTGTCAGCCAACGACAGGCGATGGCTTCGATAAAATAACCTTTAACCTGACTTATATACCCAACATCCAGTTCGCACCGATTTACGTCGCAATCGACAAAGGCTTCTTTGCTGAAGAGGGACTGGAAATCGAGCTTGTATATGGGAATGAAGCCGACATGGTGGCTTTAGTGGGCTCGAATCACCAGCAATTCATGATCGCCTCCGGAGAGCAGCTGCTGCTCAGCCGTGAACAGGGATTACCGGTAGTCTCAGTAGCGACCTGGTACAAGGATTATCCTGTCGGCGTGGCAGCGTTGAAAGAGGCGAATATAACCGAGCCGGCTGACTTGATTGGTAAAGATATTGGTCTGCCCGGTCTTTATGGCGCTAATTATATCGGGATGGAAGCTCTGGCTGCCCAGACTGGTTTGGCAAATGCTGACTATAAACTGGTTTCAATCGGCTTTACCCAGGTTGAAACACTGGTGAGCGGCTCTGTAGATGCGGTTGTGGTGTACCTTGCCAACGAACCGGTGCAGCTCAGGGCAAGAGGTTATGAAATTGACGTAATGGCAGTGCAAGATTATATCGAATTGGTCGGAAACTGCCTGGTCAGCAACGAAACCACGGTAGAGAATAACCCTGAGCTGGTAGAGAAAATGGTTCGGTCATTTAGGAAAGGGCTGGAATATTCAGCAGCCAACCCTGATGAAGCCTGGACTATCAGTCAGAAATATGTCGACAACCTGACTGATGAGGTTTCCCCGATCCAAAAAGAAGTCCTTGCAGAGTCGATCAAACTCTGGCAGCTTACCCCGGAAACTGAAGCAGAACAACAAGTCCGCTGGACGAATATGCTGGATATATTGATCGAAATCGGCTTGATAAATAACCGGCTAAATATTCAGGACGTATATACCAATGAATTCCTCCCCTGAAAATGCCCTGGTTGTTCGCGATCTGAAGGTCAGTTTCCAGGAGAAAGCCGGGCTGCTGGAGGTATTGGAAAACATCAGCTTCAGCATCCAAAAAAGAGATTTTGTCTGCCTGATCGGACCATCAGGCAGCGGCAAGAGCACCTTATTACGAGCGCTCGCGGGGCTGATTCCCTACCAGGCTGGCACAATTGAGTTTCCAGATATTCATAACCGCCAACCACGAACCGGACTGGTTTTTCAGAAAGCCAACCTGATGCCCTGGCGAACCCTGGTGCAGAATATTGCACTTCCCCTTGAGCTTGCCAATCAGTCCCAAGCTGAAATCGATGCTGCCGTTGAGGAGATGGTGGCATTGACCGGTTTACAGGGTTTTGAAAATTCCTGGCCCCATGAACTCTCAGGTGGGATGGCGCAGCGGGTGGCGATTGCCAGATCCCTGGTTCAGGATCCAGATATTCTATTTTTGGATGAGCCTTTCGGATCGCTGGATGACCTCACCCGTGAGCGTATGAGCGAGGAATTGCTGCGTATTTGGAACGAGCAGCGCAAGACTATATTGATGGTCACTCATTCGATACCCGAAGCAGTTTTTTTGGCTGACAGAGTGTTGGTGCTTTCTGGGCTGACACAGGGAATTGTATTGGATCTTCCGATTGAGCTGCCACGCCCGCGCGATGATCAGATGCGCTATTCCAGCGAATTCGCCCAGGCTGCCGCTGCCTTACATGATCATTTAAAAATTTAATTTTCCTGATGGTGCGGGTTGTATTCCATACATAAGACTTATTCGGAGCATGCACGGAGAGAACACTGTCAAAATCTATAAAGTGTAAGCATTAACAGAATCTTTATCTCTTTATCTATTAAGTAGTATTTAGTAATAGAGTCAGTGGAAAGTGGGGAAAAGGCTGTGCTATCACGCAGCAAATCGCCTCCCAACGAGAGAAATTTGAGCATTCCTTAAATTCCCAAGGCGCCGTGGATAAAATTTAGGTTATCCAGATTTTCCTTTTGATTGCGATCCGTTTTGAGAGTTAACAAATTTTTATCCAGGTTTATTCCGCAGGTTATCAACCGAAAGGGAGCAGGTAATAAACGGGTTTTATACACAATGTCAGGAGGGTTATCCACAGAAAAACGGGGGTTATCCACAAATTTGGTCAAAGATTGTATTCGTTTCTGAAATCTTCCAGGATGTGTTCTCCCTGGTCTATGAATTGATCCAGCGTTCGCAGCAGCTCATCGCGCTTGTCAGTGTGAAAACCAAGCACTTCCAGAAAATTCTGCCATAATTGGTGGTGATGCTGGTCATCGATGCAAGTCAGCGCCTGTTGCCAGGTTTCGATCATTGGCCAGATCACCGCGTGGAGTGATTCGCTCTCTGCCATGGCTTCAACGCTTTGCAGAAAATAAGCTTTCCTGACCTTCGAGATATTTGGAGGGCAGCCGGTTTCTTTATTGGCGGTTTCAAGTGTTTCCACCCAGACCGGGTGCCATTCGCTGAAAACCGCTTCGTTCATATTTTCGTTACCAAGCAAGCGCGTCAAATCGCCCAGCAGGGGCAACCTGTCCAGTGCTTCAGTGCGATTGGTGAAATCCAGCATGAAGCGTCGGGTGGTCAGGGCTGGTCCATTTAAGCAAGCAATCGCATTGGCAGCTGTGCCGACAGCTTTAAAATAGAGCGCGATCCAAGCTTCCCAGGGCACTTCCTGGGGGTCTTCGAGGTCATACCACTGCATGCGCGCTTTTTCGGCAAACTGAAAAGCGCGCCCATAGACATTCTCAGGGCTGTTAAAGCGGGCGCTGACGCTTGCCTGAATAAACTCAAGCCAATGGTCGTGGTCGTGCAAGATGTTTTGATGGTTCTGCAAGGCGAAACCGATCCATGGGTTTTGGCGTAAACGTCGGTGATAGGTGTAGAAAGATTGGTGGTGGTATTCGATGTCGAGGGAGATTTCGTAAGTCACTCGCAAAACCTCGCGCTTCACTGGCGGGTCTTCCTTGTGCACGAAGATTAGGTCTATGTCGGTGCTGCCGCCCAAAAGTGGCTCGCCTTCAGATACCGAACCGGTCAGGTAGACCGCGACAAGGTCTTTCTCTTTCCTGACCCTTCTGGCGACGTGGTCTTTAGCGATTTTGGTCAGCATTTCAGGCGTGATTCTCACAGCGGCTCCTTCAGGCTTACAATGGCAGGCTTTCCTGGTATGGTGCCAGACGCAGGGCTTGTTTTATTCGGTCAGTGACATAATCCAGATCTGCTGGATCTTCAACAAAATTGAGATTGTCAGTTTCGATGACCAAAACCCGCTCTTGCCATTTGTCCTGGGCAAAGAAATGGTCATATGCCAGCATCAGTTCGCTGATATAGGCAGGATCCATATTGCGTTCATATGAGCGGTCGCGATGGAGGATGCGATTCATCAGCGTCTCCAGGCTGGCTTTGAGATAGACGACCAGGTCTGGGCTGGGGATTTTATCTGCCAGGGCGGCGTGAACGTTGTGGTAGACCTCCAGCTCATCTCCGGTGATGTTGATACCGGCAAACAACGCGTCTTTATCGAAGGTGTAATCAGAAATGACCGTCACACCTTTGGCGAGTGCAGGGGGAATAACTTTGTTTTGCTGATGATAGCGGCTCATCAGGAAAAAAATCTGGGTCTGGAAGGCATAACGGCTGCGGTCAGCGTAAAAATTGCTCAAAAAAGGATTTTCTTCAAAAACTTCCAATAACACTTCGCAATTAAATGTGGGCTGCAACAGGCGCGCGAGTGTGGTCTTTCCGACTCCGATAACACCTTCTATGGCAAGATACATAAACAATCACTCCTCGAGAAGAATAGGAATTAAAACTATACCATAAAGGCTGGTTAACCTGTCATAACAAAGGCGCGATGCAGCAATTCTCAATGAAAATGTGTTTAGATATACAACGAAAAAATGTAGGGGTAATCGGACTCCGAAACGGTAGGGGTGAGTTCAGGGCGTGAGCAGGGAGCATCTGTTGGGGGACCCGCCCGTACGATTGGAAATTGCTTGTCAAAACCGCATACTGGCTCTGTAGGGCGAGATTGAGGAGGTTGTGGCGTTGGTATACCGCCGATATTGTCCCTCCTCAATCCGCCGAAAACAATAATCACACGCGCATCGGCGGATTGGAGGCGCAACACGCTCTTGCCAATGGAATTATCCGGCACATCCAATCTCGCCCTACGAGCTGCTCCCGTGACAACGTGGCAACCGTTCCTAACAAGCATAATTTATCCGAACGGGATTGGCACCGGCGGGTCTGGCTAATTGTTTGGTGACTGTGGATTCGTGACTGTGACCTTCCCCTCCGCTTGTGTGCACGTAAAAAAACATTTTTTGGATTTTATGAGTGCAAAAAACCAAATTATTCCATATTGAGAATTGCTGGGCGCGAAAGGGGTAAACCGTCCATCACGATTGCCTTACCTAAAAGGCGATTATTGGGAAATTAACAGGGGTAAGAATTGGCGATAAGGGATAAGTATGTCAATTGCGGTCACCGGACCAGGATTGCTGGGCAGTTCTGCATCTTCTGTGTCCCACGCCTGGAAGAACAGCCGGTGTTTTCCCGGTGAAAGCGAGGCGAAACCGAGCTGCAAGTTGAAATAAGAAATCCAGTCAGCATCCTCTGCTGGAATCAAATTTTCGATCGAATAGACAGCTGCCCGGTCATCCCAGAGAGGCAAATCAACCGAATAGTCCACACGCTCGATCGGGCTATAAGCCTCCGCGAATCCATACCAATTTGTACGGTCGTCTGCACTTCCGGCGATAATGACGGCATGGGTGTTGTATTCAAGCTGCGTTATCTCAACGTCCGGTCCGTTAGCCAGTCGGTAAGGATCGGCGGCGAGTTTTAATGCTCTGAGAAGAGCGGCTTTGTTTTGTTCTTTGAGATAGTCATTAAAGTACCAACACCTGGCTGAATGCCCACCGTAGCTGGACATGCCCAGGTTCATTACCAAAGCGGGCATTCCCAATTCGCCGTAGGCAAAATCTAACAGCGTGCCATAGACAGGAGGTTTATCCCCTCCGCCCTGCGCGTATGGGACGGAATCGGTGTTATAAGCGATTTTCTTTGCCAGCGTAAACAATTGGCTTGCATTTGGGTTTTCAGCAACCGGATCAAAGAGGAAAGGGCTCAGAATTTCGTTGCCGAAGCTGTCAAGATGCAGCAGCAAAATCGGCTCGGGCTGATCGGCAAGTGCTTGCAGGTTGGTGATGATCGCCTGGGTTTCCGGCTCACTCGCGCCAGCAACGCCCGGGTAAGCCGGGTCGCATGCGCCGATATCGGATGGACGCCATTCAAACGGGAAGTTGAGGTTGAGCCGAACGCCAATGTCATTGCCAGAACAAGTGTTGTGGGTGTTGTTTTGCCAGGCAATCTCCAGACCTTCCTGTGCCTGGGCTTCAGCTTTCATACGACCGTCCGGGTTTGCCAGGATGACCATATGTAACTCGACATAATCGAGCAGCCATGCGTTGTCTGGAACTGTATTGTATGAAGCCAACAGTTCCTCAGCAGCAAGGAGCGCGATTTCAGCTGGAGCGAAAGAATTTCCGCGTAAGCCGGAGATCACCACCAGCCGCGGCTTGGCAACCTGGATCGAATGATTGGTGAGTTTAAGACCAATGATGGGTTGACCTTCCCAGGAGAGTCCGATTGTGGTTAGCTCAATCAATTGCTGGTAAGTTGCCTCCAGGTTTTCAAGCGTTTGATAAATGGACTCGGCAGTTCGATAACAGTCAAAATCGGGAATGCTGCCCTGGGTGAACGTATCAGCCTGGACGGAGGAAAAGGAAGATAACAACAACACCCCAACGAACAAAACCACATGAACTACAACATTATTTCTGGTCAACAAGCCCTCATCTGCCGGGAATCGCCCGACTCGATATCGTTGCGAATGCTATGTTTGCGTCGCGAAGGTTAAAAGGCACATAAATTTTACACGATGATAAAAAGATTGTTATGATTAAAGGCAACAAAGGAGTTAAAGATGACCGCTAACCAAAGGCTGTTAAACCTTTGTGTGCCGACGCTGAATGTGGCAGATGTCAGCTTCAATTCGACTCAGATTTTGCGAATTCTGGTTGATGTTGCCTCCAGTTCCACAAGCCAGCAGCTCTGTCTCTTTCCACAACTTGCCCTCAGCGGCAGCACCTGTGGAGATCTTTTTTTCCAACCGCTGCTGGCAGAGGCTTGTTTGAGTGCCCTGGACGAAATTGAAACAGCCTTGCTTGGGTCACGTTTGAGCGTTGTCATAGGAACGCCTTTGCTTTTAGGAGGGAGGCTCTATGATGCGGCAGCGGTGATCACACCGCAGGGTTTGCTTGGGTTTGCCTTGAACAAAAATCCAGACAGCCGTTATTTTTCAATCCCACAAGCAGAATCACCCACCTCACTGAGTTGGAAGGGTCGCCATGCAGAGATTTTCCAAGACGGTCAGACGCTCCTGGAGCACGAGCAGGTGCAGATATTTGTGGGCAGCCTGCCCAAAGGGAAGGTGTTGTCCGAATCGAGCCTGGTTTTAAATCCCACAGCGTTACCCGCGCTGGCAGACGATAGTTGCGATTACTATTTCAAGACCTTTTCTGCACAAATCCATGGGGTCCTGGCAATATGCTCGGCTGGGGCAGCAGAATCAACCAGCGAGGCTGTTTTCTCCGGGCTTTGCCAGGTTTGGCGTGACGGAGGTTTGTTATCGTTTGATCGTGAACTCACTTTCCAAAACAAGGTTCTGCAGGTAGATACTGGGCTTCAACCATTTGAAAGCCTCCACGTTCGCTCAACTGCACGCGATCGCCGGCTGCCTTTTTTACTCGACGAAAACCAGGATGAGCAGCTTGAGCGAGCGTTCGAGGTCCAGGCGATGGGGTTGGCTGGGCGTCTGCGCCATACCCGTTCAGAGAAGTTGTTGCTGGGGATCAGCGGTGGCGCCGACTCGTCCATGGCGCTCATGGTTTGTTGTCACGCACTCGACCTTGCGGGTCTTCCTCGGGAAAATCTGATTGTCGTATCCATGCCTGGACCAGGGAGTTCGGATAAGTCCCGGAAAAATTCTGACGACTTAACAAATCTGGCGGAGATAGAACCTTTGGTTATCCCAATCAAAGATGCCGTGCAGGCTCACCTCATCAGCATTGGGCACAACGGAGAAACCGCTGACATTACTTTTGAAAACGCTTACGCGCGCGAGCGTACCCAGATTTTGATGAACCTTGCCAACCTGCACAGCGGACTGGTGGTGGGTACCGGCGATTTGTCTGAGATCGCGTTGGGCTGGTCGACCTACAATGGCGATCAAATGAGTATGTATAACGTCAACGCTGGCTTGCCCAAGACCGTCTTGCTGCGGCTGCTGGTCTGGGCAGGTGAAATGCTCTTTGGCAAAGCAGGCAAAAGCGTCGCACAAAATATTGCCAATACGCCTATTTCTGCTGAATTGAAACCGCTGGGTCCGGACGGTAACATCTCGCAAGCTACAGAGGATGTGCTCGGTCCATATCTTCTCCACGATTTTTTTCTCTGGCACGCAATTCACGAAAATCAAAACCCAGCTACTGTCTTTGATCTCGCCAGCGAGGTTTTCGCAGGAGAGTACGAACCAAAGTTTATACTGCAAACGCTACAGACTTTCAACCAGCGTTTCTTCCGGAACCAATTCAAGCGCACTGCCTCGCCTGATGGTCCACGCCTGTTTAGCCTGAGTCTCTCTGCCAGAGATGGCTGGCGCATGCCTGCTGATGCCAACGCGGCTTTGTGGCTGGAACAGCTCGATCATATAGACAAAAGACTTCAAACTGAGAGTGACCAATGAACAAAGAAGAAATCATGCTAATTTTCGGCACTTCTGCCGACCCGATTCACCAGGGGCATGTTGAATTGGTTGTCGATGCCACGAAAGCGCTTATAGAGCGCGGTTGGAAGGTGGCTGAGGTTGTGCTGCTGCCGGTTTTCCGCCACCACAACATCAGTGACGGCGTAAAACGTTCGCTGACTCTGACTTTTGAGCACCGCTTCGCCATGTGCCAGATTGCCGCCGATGAGATTCGCATTTTGCTCGAGGGTTTCGTCCCTGAAGTTAGCGTGAGTGACCTGGAGCGTGAGTTGGTTTGGAAGATCAACCGACCAAACTTTACTGCAGAAACCATGGAGGTTTTGCGTAATCGGACCACACCGGATATTGAGCTTGCTTTTCTTATTGGAGCAGACAGCTTTGTCGGGGAGCAACCTGCTTTTGCGCAATGGTTTTGCTGGGAAAATCTGATAGAAGATGTCATGCTGGTGGTCAGCCCTCGAAAAGGTTTTGACCCAAACGAGCAATTTCTGCAGCATATCACCGAATTGGGCGGCAAGGTGGTCTACCTGCAAGAGATCGATGTGCTCGACATCTCTTCCAGCGAGATTCGCGTCAGGCTCGAAGAAGGCGCTGACCCAGTAGCTCTGGCAGCAGAAGGGCTGCTTAGCCCCGGACTTGCTGCTTACCTGGCTGAAAATGACATAATCAACACCTGGAAGCAAATTGATTCTAAGTCACCAGTCCAGGTAGTCACAGAGAAGATCACCGCGGAAGACAATCTTGAAACCCGCATAGGAAAACACCTTTATCAGCAAAAATTCACCATCGGACTGGCAGAAAGCTGCACTGGTGGTCTGATTGGTCACCGCATCACCAACGTGCCAGGCTCTTCCGATTACTTTATGGGCAGCATTGTTTCCTACGCCTACCAGTCAAAAGTGAACCTGCTCGGCGTCAGCTGGGATACCCTCCAGAAACATGGTGCCGTCAGCCGCGCGACCGTGATCGAGATGGCAAAGGGTGCACGCAAGGCGTTTAATTGCGATCTGGGGCTCTCGGTCTGCTGCATTGCCGGACCAGGCGGTGCCACCACCGACAAACCGGTCGGCACAAGCTGGATCGCGCTTTCCACGCCCGAGGATGACCGGGCATACCATTTTTTGCTGCAGGGCGACCGTGAGTCGGTCAAAACACAACTGGCGCAAAAAGCATTAGAAATATTGGGGGAATACCTGGAAGAGTGCGCTGGTAATGGCGCAACCGCTGACTAATGAACGAGCGCTCCCCGGAAGAGCAGCGAGAGCTCGAAGAAGAAAAACTTCGTGCCAGGCAGATACGCTGGCCCGCATTTATGCCTTTCTTCTGGATGGGGCTCGCGGCGGTCATGGGCTCATTTGCCGCGGACTTGTTCGAATTTCCGTGGTATTGGTGGACTGGGTTATTGATTGGGTCCTTACTCCTCGCCCTGCTCAAGCACAAAGACCACAATGCGGTGCAAACAATTCGGGTGTTTCCGGTATCACTGGCACTGGCTGTCTTCTCATTAACGGCTATGCTCTACCAGGTGTCTTTACCCCGAGCTGAACCCGATAACCTGCTTTATTATCACAACCGGGGGGTGGTTACCATCAATGGAATCGTGGTCGAACCACCCGAGCTCAAGCAAAACAGCTTACAGATAGTGGTGGAATCGCAATCGCTACGGGCTGAAGACCTGGCTGTTCGCGAACCGGAAGTCGTTGGCAGAATTATTTTTTACCTACCATTAGGATCAGACCTGCAGTATGGCGACCTTGT
>Ga0123335_1002243_pt1 | contig 29353 bp, 29 predicted proteins | sample BiotimSIPDNA_2_FD_89707 | JGI IMG/M metagenome (GOLD analysis project Ga0123335, IMG submission 89707) | Anaerobic biogas reactor microbial communites from Washington, USA - Biogas_R2 time_0 SIP DNA | ecosystem: Engineered > Bioreactor > Anaerobic > Unclassified | place: Washington, USA... | reverse complement strand
TTTGTTTCTGCGAAAAGGATTTTATTTCCGTCGTAAGAGACATCAGGATCTTTAATTACACCTGCCGTTGATTCATGAATCTTTTTGAATTGAGAGTAATAATTGTCCATAGTTAGAAGGCAGAGCGATGCACCTGCTTTATAATTTGAACATTTGTTGCCTCCGATACCCTCTTGAAACCCTTGAAAAAGTGCTCCCATAGTGTAATGACTCGTAAAGACGATCCTCTTGAGTCTGTCGGTATAGGGTTTCATACGGGAAATGCGGCGGAAATGACATGCCTTGACGTATAGGTTTTTCCATGCCGGGTCGCTTGGTGCCCGGTTAGAGATGTTTTGTAATTCAGAATTAATTATCCGGGCATTAGTTTCGGGAAGACCGGAGGCTATAGAAGTTATTACTGCCTTGTATCCAATAGCTGCTGTACGATCAACTGTCTCCCAATCTGATATGATCTGAGATGGTATCGTGATTCCATCCAGACTTTCAGAAATCTGGTCTGTTGTTTGACTGTAAGCATATGCAATACAGAAAATACAGATAATAACTATCTTCTTCATCTCAACCATCCTGAATGACAGTGTTGAAAAATTGATTTTATATAGTTTCTTGACATTTTTTCTCTGTTTCAGCAGACACATAAATTTTTGCAAAGTACCTTCACATACATTAATATAAGGTATAAGTAATTGCTGTGGTTGAGTTATAGACGAAAAATCAAAAAAGTGTAAACTGTTGTATCAACTTGCAGGGCTCGATGTGCATGTAGCTTTCTGTGAGCTGTTTAATCGAAGAGTGAGGAACTTAATCCCCAAACCGCACACTTTGATAAACTCAGCGTGAGCTGTGTTGCTGTTTTTTAGTATTAAATAGAGATGTCCCCGGCTGTGATTTGTTCAAACTTTTCTGCTGCAAGATCTAAATGCATCCCATCCCTCCCGGAGTTTTGGTATCACAAATCTTTGAGCTTATCTTACAGCGGGTTGCATTATTAATCCATCTGCCTTATTACTATAATTATTGTGGTTGATCGATTTGTTTTAGTGTAAACTGAAGTTTACACATATTTTGGAATATAAGATGCCGGTTTTGCATATTCTCCTTATATTTATAAACGAAGGCTTATAATTAAATCTTGATGCGTATTAATCGGCAAATATGATTTCATAGGCCCTTACGGCAAAGAAAATGACAGAAAAAAATGCTAAGCAGGTAATGGAGACCATCTTTGAATATGAAGATTACCGCATATTTTTAAACGACTATTTTGTAGCCAAAAAGCAGGAACTGCCATCTTTCTCCCAGAGATATTTCGCTAAAAAAGCGGGGTTCAACGCGCACAATTTCTGTACTCTTGTGCTGCAGGGCAAACGAAACCTGTCGATAGACTCAATCAATAAAATCGCCAGAGCAATAGGATTAAGGGGTAAACCTGCGATCTATTTTGAAAATCTTGTTTTCCTGAATCAGGCAATAACAATTACTGATAAGGACTTTTATTTTCAACGGCTCAAGCAGATTGGTAAAAAAACACAATTTTATCAACTGAATAAAGATCAGTTTTTCTTTTATGAGAAGTGGTACTATCCGGTAATACGCGAACTGCTGACAATGCGGGACTGGAGAGATGATTACGTGTCACTTGCAAAGTCGCTCAGGCCGCAGATTACTTCTCAGGAGGCAAGGGAGGCGGTAGAATTACTGGAAAGCAGCGGTATGGTTGGCAGGGACAAAAATGGCCGTTTTAATCTGACCGATAAGTTTGTTACCTCGGCTACTGTACCCGATTTTATTAAAAAAAAGGCACGCCGCGATGTTCTGCTCAGGGGGATTGAGACTATCGATACGGTACAGCCCCATGAGAAATATGCTGCTTACGCTACTGTTTCAATGAGTAAGAAGGTTTACGAAGTGGCTCGAAGTATCATGGACGATGCGCGTCAGAAGGTACATGCACTAGTAGATGATGACGGGGGCGCCGATGAGGTGTATGAGGTTGTGTTTCAGGTTTTCCCTGTATCTAATCTAAATCACAAAGATAAAAAGGTGTAGCCGGGCGATGGTGTCCATGAAAAGTAAATATGTTTTACTTCTGGCAGTATGTTTTCTGATTTTTTTTGTCAGATGCACTACTGCACCTCTGGCTGGAGGTTCGGATAATCCGGATTTTGTCGTGGTTGGCTCAGTAAAAGACACAAACGGCAGTCCGGCGCGTAATGCCATCGTTTCCATTATTCCTGAATCGTACAACCCGGTATCAGATGAGCCACTATCGTCATTTATGACCGACACCACCGATATCCTTGGCAACTACCGGTTGGTGGTTCTTCAAAAGGGTGTTTACAATCTGCAGGGAATCGATCCCCAAAAGGGAACACGGCTGCTTGTCAATGGGATCTCAGTTGCAGAAGACACCTCTTTAGTGAACTCTGTAACCATGGCAACTCCCGGGGCTGTCAAGATAGCTCTTCCCACTACGGGTATTAACAGGGAGTCAGGTTACATTTATGTACCAGGCACCAGTATTGCCGTTTTCCTGGATAGTCAAAAAGACAGTGTAATTATTGATTCAATTCCGGCAGGCAATCTTCAGGTCCTTGCCTATGCAGAAATAGCTGGTTCAGATTCGTTTGCCATACGATTCAATGTTCCTGTAGAATCCGGCAAAACTACTGAAGTTGTAAACTCTTTATGGAGATACAGCTGCCGGATCTTTCTCAATACGACAGTAGAAGGTGCAGATGTGGCCGGTGATGTGGCTTTGTTTCCGGTTCTGATCAGACTCAATGAAAACAATTTCGATTTTTCGAAGGTTCAGCCTGATGGTGCTGATATCCGCTTTACAAAATCGGATAACAGCGCATTGAGCTATGAAATTGAAAGCTGGGATGCGGGGGATAAAAGAGCGCAAATCTGGGTGAAGGTGGATACTGTTTACGGAAATAACAGCACACAGCATATAGTCATGTACTGGGGGAATCCCGATGTGGTTGGTCGTTCAGACGCTGGGACTGTTTTTGATACAGCAAACAGCTTCGTTGGCGTATGGCACATGAATGAAGAACCTTTAACAGGAAAGGCTGCCATAAAGGATCGTACTGTCAATGGACACAATGCGACGTCTTTGGGGGCGATGACATCGGCGAATTCATGCGATGGTATTATCGGGAAAGCATTAAGTTTCGACGGGGTAGATGATTATCTGGATGCCGGCAATGTTTCAGTCACGGGAAAGTATACAATCGGATTGTGGGTATTGCTTGACACTCTTGAGAAATCCCAGAGGTTTATCTTCAAGGATTCATGCTACACCTTATGGTACGATAACGATACTGCCAGTGTCAGGGTGGAGCATATGAGCACCACGACATGGTGGCGCGGATATCCCCAGGACAGCGGAACGCAGGTTCCAATGGTGAAGGGTAAGTGGCACTACTTGACTGGCACATTTGATGGTTCATTTTTGCGGTTATATAAAAACGGGACCGAATTATCTGTCACCGAAAAAATCACTGTGCTCCCCAGAACCAGTTCGGATCCTTTGTGGATTGGCAAGGCCTGGAATATTGATTTCGTTGATGGGACAATGGATGAAGTCCGGATAGAAGGGACTGCGCGCCAGGCAGACTGGATCCGGCTCTGCTATATGAATCAGAGAATTGATGATTTGTTAACAAACTTTGAATGACTTTACAGTTTGTAAAAAAAAAGACCCGGTTCCGCTCACCCTGAGCTCCCTGACGAAAAGGTGAAGAACCTCAAGCCTCTCACTTCGGTAAACTCAATGTGAGTGGTGTTGAAGGCTGTTAATAAGAATAAAGGTACATCTCCGATCAGATCGAACCTGAACAGAATGAGATAAACTATTGAAAAACGTGTACCAGCATTTCCATGAAAATCATTTATATATGCCACTTTTCTTTGCTTTACCTTATACTAATCTTAAAGGGAATAATGCAAATTTTCAAAACCGCAGAGATTTACATACAGAGTCTATTTATCAGAGGAGAAAGAATGAATCGTCATGCTGATGCAGCAATAGAATTTAAAGCCTGTATTGTGCTTTCTACACTTGCGATGTTGATTTTTGTATCTACGGCTTATTCGGCCGTATCACAAACGCCACCGATGGGCTGGAACAGCTACGATTGTTTCAATTTTACGGTTACCGAAGCAGAAGTGAAAGCTAATGCCGATTACATGGCTGAAAACCTCAAAGAGTATGGCTGGGAGTATATCTGTGTCGACTGGGCATGGTACTATTCAGGATCACATAACAACTCCCCGAACCAGGATGCCAATTTCAGTCCCAGTGTCCACTATGACAATTACGGCAGGATGCTGCCTGATCCGACCCGTTTTCCATCATCGGCGAACGGACAGGGATTCAAACCTCTTGCAGATTATATCCATGGTAAAGGTTTGAAGTTCGGAGTTCATCTGATGAGGGGAATTCCCCGTCAGGCGGTATCAGAAAATACTCCGATTATGGGAACAAATAACCGGGCCAATGAAATTGTCGACAGAGTTAATCTCTGCGCATGGCTCAATCTGATGTACGGGTTAAACATGAGCCGTCCGGGTGCTCAGGAATATCTGAATTCCATGTTTGAACTGTATGCTTCCTGGGGCGTAGATTTTGTAAAGGTAGATGATCTTATAAATCCATATGGCAGTCCGGCTTACCGTGAGTCTGAAGTCACAGCTTACAAAATCGCAATAGAAAACAGCGGTCGGGAAATGGTTTTAAGCACATCACCGGGTGCTACCCCCCTGGCAAATGCTACACAGATTAAAAGAGATGCCAACCAGTGGAGAATGGCTAACGATCTATGGGACAACTGGGACAATCTGAATGCCATGTTTGACCTGGCGGCTTCATGGTATACACATGCAGGACCGGGACATTGGCCGGATGCCGATATGATTCCTATCGGCAGGGTATCCAAACGCGGCCCGGTTGGTGCAGAGCGGTGGTCGAAGCTTACCAGTGATGAAAAATACACTATGATGACTTTATGGATAATAGCCCGTTCACCACTGATCTGGGGCGGCAATCTGGTTGAAAACCGTGCTGAGGAGCTGCTGCTGATGCAAAACAGTGAAGCAATTGCAGTCAATCAGAAAAGTGCCAACAGCAGGCCCCTTGTAAACGGCAATACTCCGGTCTGGTGTGCCGATATACCTGGAACAAACGAAAAATATGTGGCTCTTTTCAATCGTAACAGCAGTTCCAGGGATGTGTCAGTCAAATTCAGTGATATTGGTTTATCGGGTACTGTTCTTGTCAGGGATCTGTGGGCAAAAAGTGATAAAGGAAGTTTTACAAACTCATTTTCAATGTCGGTTCCTTCCCATGGTTCTTTTCTATTCAAGATGACAGGTGAGCCGCCTGAACCCAGATCCGCTTTTTCGAAAATCGAGGCAGAAAGTTACATTTTCCAATCCGGAATTCAGAATGAAAGCTGCTCCGAAGGCGGGGAGTGCATTGCATATATAGAGAACGAAGATTACTGTGTTTATAGTAATATTGATTTTGAAAGCGGAGCGGCAGGCTTCGAGGTCAGGGTATCAAGTGCGACAACTGGAGGCAATATCGAGATAAGACTCGACAGTATCAATGGTGAGCTTGCCGGTACCTGCCAGATTGCTTCAACCGGGAGCTGGGAGACATGGGCTTTATCAAGTTGCAGTTTAAAGGAAGTGAGCGGAAAGCATGACCTGTATCTCAAATTTACCGGTGAGGATGACTATCTGTTCAACATAAACTGGATACAGTTTACAAGAGACGAAGTTGCTGCCGGACAAAGATCTGTGCGGCAGGGTATTGGCAGGTACAGAACAGGAATCTCAAACGGGAAAATTATCATTACACCCTCCGGAGATTTCGGCAGATTTACTGTTTCGATATTTACACCTGACGGGCGGCTGGTTACAGGGAGAAACGACAGGGGTAGAGTGGAAATACCGGTCAGTTCAAGAGGAATCTATTTAGTAGATATAAACTGCAACGGATATATAGAGAGAAAACTGGTTTCTTTTTATTGAACAACTTTCACACTTCAAACTGGATCGCCAAAAACAGTAGTGCAACTGTAATGCGCTGTACTCAGCGCTTTACAGTTGAATTACGTCTCTGGCTTATTGGCGGCCTGTTTTCCCATCGGTTGTCTTATGCGCGTGGATGCTCTCAAGATCCTTACTGTTGTTATCATATAGTTTTATAGAGTCATATTTCTGCCGATATTCGTGATAGAGATTTTAAAGAGTAAAGGATGAAAAGGGCGCAGAGGCATAAACACTTCGTGTTTATAAGAATCCCGGTTGCTTCCATCATTTTGAATTTTGACAATATGCAACAGCCGCTCACATTGATGTTGGATAAAAACCGGAAAAAAGATTGGAATCTAAACGCAGAGGGCGCAAAGGACGCAGAGAAAAGACCGGACGCAAAGTATGAACGCTTTGCGTTTGCATGGTGGGAAAACAAAACAATATGAATAGTTCTATGTGGTTTAACAGGGTCATTTCTCTGCCGATATTCGTGATAGAGAATTTAAAACATAAAGAACAAAAAGGGCGCAGAGGCATAAACACTTCGTGTTTATAAGAATCCCGGTTGCTTCCATCATTCTCTATTTTGACAATCTGCAATAGCCGCTCACATTGATGCTGGATTAAAACCGGAAAAAGATTGGAATCTAAACGCAGAGGGCGCAGAGGACGCAGAGAAAAGACCGGACGCAAAGTATGAACGCTTTGCGTTTACATGGTGGGAAAACAATACAATATGAATAGCTCTATATGTTTTAACAGAGCCATTTCTCTGCCGATATTCGTGATAGAGATTTAAAAACGTAAAGAACAAAAAGGGTGCAGAGGCATAAACACTTCGTGTTTATAAGAATCACGGTTGTTTCCATCATTCTCTATTTTGATAAAACTGTAGTTGACGATTGTATTGAGGCTGGATAAAAACAGGGAAAAAGACCGGAATTTAATAACGCAGATGGCGCAAAAAACGCAGAGAAAAGACCGGACGCAAAGTATGAATGATTCGCGTTTACAAGATGGGAACAGCTCGGTAGTATGAATCTTTTGTGGTAGGAATAAAAATGACGGCGCATACTTTTATATGCGCCGTCACTGATATGATGAATACCTGGTTATTTAACCGCTCTTGCCTTTACAATATAAACACCTGTGGGGAGCCCCAGGTCTTTCTTTACATCCAGAACATTTTTCCTTACAACAGCCTTATGCAGCAGTCTGCCAGAGCAGTTGTAAACCGCAATGTTTTTCAGTTTACCCGAAAATGTTGCGGGGAATGCGATCCGGTCGCCGACAGTTCTCATAGTTACTTTAGGCAAACTGAGTGCGCCTTTTATCTTAGCCGGCAGCGCCCCGACCGGAATAATGGAAACCTGCTCACCTGTATATACAAGCTGGTGGTCGGGATCGGCTGTTATTTCACCACCTGCACCATGACCACTGGAGACAAAAACGATATTGAAAACTTTCTTTTGTTCCATACCGTTAAAACTGCCTTCACGGCTGCCTATGATCACATTCCGTGATCCGTCAAGATAGGTGATTGGAATCGTTGCGTAATGGCCTTTTTCATAATTGTAATTATCGCCTTCATCTTCATACATTGTAAACGAACCATCTTTTCCGGGGTAGATACGCAGCTCAATTGTATCGGCCCTCTCTGTCGCGTACTGAATCTCAGGACCCATTGGCACGATACTTCCGGATCTGATATGAAGCGGGATTTTTGAAAGCGGTGCAGCGACATTGTTTATTATGCCCCCGTTGAGTATTGAACCGGTCCAGAAATCGTACCACATTCCAGACGGGAAATAGACCTGTCGGGATGTCACGCCTTCTGCTGTTACCGGACTCACCATGAATGCCGGGCCGTACATGAACTGATCCCCGATGTTTTTTACCTGCGGATCATATCTGAAATCAAAAACCAGGTGACGCATAGGTGTGTAATCATCATTGCTTGTCATCCAGGCAAGAGAATAAATATAGGGCATCAGCCGGTAATGTAACTTGTCAATTAACAGCAGGTTTTCCCTTGTGGTTGCTGAAAACATTGTGTTATAGAGTTCTTTGCCCTGACCGGCTCTCATATTGCCATGAATCCTGAATGTCGGCTGGAACGCACCATACTGGAACCAGCGTGTAAAAAGTTCATGCATCGGTGCGGGCGAGTAATCGACATTTGCACCCCAGTAACCTCCGATATCCGTGCACCAGTAAGGAATGCCTGTAAGGGTGGAGTTGAGGCCGCAGGGGACAGAATTTTTCAATGCCGACCAACTGCAGGCGATGTCGTTGTTCCACTGCATGCAGGAATGGGACTGCTGGCCCGGGAAGTTGGCGCGATGCAGGATGACTACGCGTTTGTCGGGGATGTCTCTTCGCCAGTTTTTATATGCCATTTCAGTCATCGGGAAAGTGTATGAGTTGTAAAAAAGGACACCCTTTCCCATTGCGGTTGTCAGAGTACGCCTGTTAACACCGTTAGGGTAGGGGAAAGGCTCATCATTGTCAAGCCACCAGCCATCCCATCCCTGAACGTCGGGGTCAAAGAAAGCGCCGTTGATCATTCTCCAGAACTCCTCGCGGGCATCTTTGTTGTAGGCATCAATAAAATGAGTAGCTCCGTCAGAGGGCCAGAGCCATCCTTTTGAATTAAAGTTATTAAACGGTGGAGAACCCTCTTCAAGTTGACTCCAGATAGAGATCATCGTGTGTATGTTTGCGCTATGCAAATCTGTAATGGTTTTCTTGACATCACCGTAGGAGGGGTGAAAGCAGTAGCAGCCCTGTTTTCCGGCCCCGTCCCAGTAGTGCCAGTCCTGAACGATACAGTCCAGAGGAATTTTGTTGTTGCGGTAACCGTCCCTCACAGAGAATATTTCGGCCTGGGAGCCGTATCGATCTTTCGATTGTATAAGTCCGTAGGCCCATTTCGGGAAAAGCGGAACTTTTCCTGTTGTCGCACGATATCCGGAAATAATCTGATCGATTTCAGGGCCATAGAAAAAGTAATAGTTCAGAGCATCACCGCATTCCGATGAGAAAGCATATCTGGTATTGCCCGCTATATTTCCGCTGAAATTGATTTTTGCATAGCTGTCCCAGAAAATTCCATATCCACCTGTTGTCACCAGAACCGGAACAGCGGTTGTGTGGGGCCCGTAAGCCTGGTCCAGAACCTCTGTTCTTCCTTTGTAGCTCACCTGACCCTGCTGAAACTGCCCCAGCCCGTACAAACCTTCATCTTTCGGGGAATTGAATTCGCCACGAACGGTATTTGTCGGTACTCCTTCAACAGTAACTGGTGTCATCGACTTTCCGTACTCGGAAAGAATCACCGTTCCGCCAAGGTCCGTATAGGTAATGTTTGCAGTCGATTTGCTGATTAAGACTTTTATCTTGCCGGTTTGCAGAACTATAGTGTCCCCGGATTCGGTTTTTGTAAATTGCGGGGTTTCCCATTCCGCGGTTACCACCTTCAGCGGCCTCTCAGGTATTGAAGATGCTGAAGTATAGGCGACATGGACGATATCGTCGCGGCATATCTTTACCTTCATGATTCCTGTATTACATATACACTTTATCCCGTCACTTTCCTGAGTGTAAGATGTAATACTCAGAGCCCATGCCCTGCTGAAATACGATGGTAAAATTACCAAAGCTGTTGCGGCAATAACACGCAACAGGCTGCTTCGTGGCAATCCTTTTTTCTTCATAACACCTGCTCCCTTGCTGTTAAATGTGACTTGTTATCATCAAACATTGTATTTTAATTACAATAGAAAACGGCAATGGCCTGGCCATGAGCCGTTATGCCTGACTGCCGGTTCCTCCTTGCCGGGACCGTAACCGGCAGTCTTTTTTATTATCACCTTCTAACCCGCTTCGCTACCTGTTCAGGTTGCCATTCCGGATTTTTAAACGGGTATCAAAACGTGTCGTTGAATTTCGCTTTATTTACCTGAACTCCACCAGCTTATCCTCTGCTTTCTGGTTCATATAACAGAGCCGTATCCAATCTGCTTTGACAGCGGTACTCATTACCCGTACCTCATCGATTTTCCCGCGGAAATAACACCATCCATCATTTCCGGGAATAGTCACCTGACGGGCGTGTTTGCCGATCGTGAAGTCATCTGTGCTGATTCTCGGGTAATCCCCGGCCATAAGAGGTGTCGAATCGTTTACCATGACACCATTGATATAGAGATACTGCTCAGTTCCTGATCTTACACCCGTCAAATACACCCATTCTTTTGCTCCCGGAGAAGGAGGTATTGAATCTTCAGTAAATGCCCAACCCTGTTTATCCTGATACTCCACAAATTCCCAGGTTCCTTTTCCATTAGCATAGCATTTCAGTTTCAAATAGTATTGTTCGTGCCCTTTACCTGCCAGAGCATGCCAGAGTGTATCGATCGTGTCGGCGTATGCCCAGAGCGACATCGAGTAGTCACTGTTTTGTGCTATGTCAAGATTCCCCGACGCGCTTCCCGGGATTGTGATGTAACTTGATTTTCCATTGAAATAGCGTGAGTAGCCGGTGGCGCCCTCAACCGCTGAGGAAAGATTCATGTTGAAAGGTGTTCCGTGAAATCTGTTTGCGGTTGCATCGAATGCGGTATCGTTTCCACTTCCGGAAAGGTGCCACACGCCCTGAAATCCGGCCAGAGTATCAAAAACCGCGGCACTGTTTGAAAATGATGAGACTTTGGAACCGGAAGTTCCCCAATGCATGACTATATATTGGCTGTCATCATTGCCGAAAACAACAGGAACGCGAACCCATATCACAGCGATATTCTTTACCGCATCCCATAGTTCAATTTCATGGACAAGATGGTTTCCATTGGCATCTGAGAAACGGAGATCTTCACCATGTGTCTGTGCCTGTGAAAAATCGAACATGTTCTCTGTTAATCTTATCAGGATCGGAAAATCGGTGATATCACCAGTAATATCCGCACCCGATACGGTGGTGTTGAGGTACGCTTTCATGGAATAGCGCCATTGCGGGTAGGGGATGACTGCTGTGTCACCAGAGATGACCTCAATACCTGTGGAAAGAGTTTCTGATGAGGTTCCGGAGACATATTTGACTGCGGGTATTGTTCCAGCAGGAACCTTATCGAGAGTTATCATTCCGCTGCTGCTTACGTCTGCGGAGATACCGGTACCCGGGATATACGCATATCCGCCGACAGATGATTCCGGTACGGCCACCCTGATTGCTCCGGGTATTGACAGTACCGCATCCGGGGCGCTTGTTGTTTCCCCGCTTACAGTGATGCCGGTCAGAAGTGCCCTGTCGCCTGATTGCGGATCTGTTGCGACAATAGAGTAATCCTCGGCGGAATCCGGAGCCGCTATCCGGTAATTACCGTCTGAATCGGTTGTGTCGGCGGGTATTTTCACATCTGAAAGAGAAGCTTCAGGATCATGATCTGCCGGATACAGCACAACTATAGTAGAACAGGCAGGAGAGCCGTCGCTTTTAACCACACGGCCGATTACTGTTTCTGAGCTGTTACCTTCTGTCAGTTGAACAGGTGTCGTACAAGACAGCACTGTAATAAGCAACAGATTCATCACTAAAGCCACAGGACGAATTCTGCTATTCATCCTCAGCCTCCTTACCCCGGCAACTCTCGGACAGGGGAAAAAACTGCATATTCAGTTGAAATACTCTGTCGGCCCCGGCGTCCTTTTCCGCTATCGATGCGATTTTGTCCCTGACTGCAGCCAGTTCTTCTTTGATCACCTTTACGCTTGCATCAGAAATTCCAAGTGTGAGAGTAGAGAGGTTAATCAGTCCGGTGCCGAACCGGTCAAGAGCATCGTTGGCCAGTGCAGTTATCTCTTTCTGAAAATTTATCACATTTAAAGCGGTGACATTGGCATCAGGCTTCAGTACACCGGTAGTTATTACCGCATCAACCAACTCAAAGATCCCCTCGTCATTTTTACGTATGAAGCCCAGCCGCTGGAGCACAGAAAGTGCCCGCATAGCTTCTTCAGGGCGAATCCGCGGGTTTAAGATTTTCGCTATTTTCCGGCAGTCACTCTCATTATCACTGAATTTCCCCAAAGAGATAAGCGACCGCACAGCGCTGTAATACCATTTCTGGTAAAACTCATACCTGGTGCTGTCAACGATACTGGCTTTTATTTTTTGACAGGCTACCATTCTCTCGAAAAACATCGCACGCTCTTCAACAGAAGAAGCCTCATTGAAGAATACCATATTTTCAAAGTATTCGGCCTCTTTTTTTGAGTGTCCCATTGCAGTGGAAAATTTGAAGATAAGTGCTCTTCCGAGATTCTGCCGTCCCTCGACCACATCTTTGTAAAGCCCGACAGAATTTATACCCGCTTTTCTGGCAAAAAAACGGTAGGAAAAAGCCTTGCTCGATCGTTTCCGCTCATTATAATAATCGGCAAGGTAACGACGATAGTCGGTGTAGTTAAAGACAGAGAGAGAAGAAGTCTGTGTGTTCTCTTTTTTGCCCATAGAAATTAATATAAGATTAATTGTTTTACATGAAGGTAAAAAAGAGCATTAAATGAATAAAATGTTCTATTTTAACGGAACAATCAGATAATTTGAAAAATAATGTAACATACTGAAATGAAAGCAGTTAAGATAAGTATATGATAAAATCAACTTACAATACCAGCCAAATTCTCCGGAACACTTCGGGCCGGAAAAAAGGTATTTCCGGTAAATATGAGAATTGATCCCAAATTATCTATCAGGCGGTGATTGGCTTTGTCAGCCCGGAAAAATATTCCATAAAAGACGTGGAAGAAAAAGTGCTGCTTGTAATAAGAAACTGATACATAAAAAGTCTTGCCCATGACGGTCTTCCGGCATGGATAATGTTCGTCACCTTCAGCGGGGGGGGTAGGGGCCAGGACACTGCGACACGGCCCCTACCAGATTTTGTTTCTATGTTTAATTGTCCTTTAATTTTCTGATGATATTTTCCAGAATCAGACGGGGTGACTTCTCGATTGACACCGTAATGGCATCGCCGGGTATTTCAAGAGTCTCAAACTGACTCTCAAGCAGGCTTGGGGGCATATAGTGCCCTTTACGCAGCCTCATCCTGTCTCTTATACATTCTATGGAGCCTTGTAGAAAGATGAACTTGACCTTTTCGGGAATTCCCTGTGAGAGGATCTCTCTGTAAGATCTTTTCAGTGCCGAGCAGGCAAGAACACAGTCCCCCTGTTTTTCCCATTTTCTGATCTGTTCAGAGAGCTGCTTGAGCCATGGTAAACGGTCCTGATCTGTGAGTGGTATTCCTCTGCTCATTTTTTCTACATTTGACCGGGGGTGAAACAGATCCGCATCGTAAAACGGAATTTTCAGCACTTTTGCCAGTTCCCGGCCGATTGTAGACTTCCCGGAGCCTGAAACTCCCATTAGTATGTAAACCAAAAGATTTTCTCCTGAAGAGGCTGCAGGGAAAATAGTAACAGAAATGGCAGGGGACGAAATATAATTGATAATGAATAGCAAAGAACCCACACAGGAACACGATTTCTATTACCCTTTACTACTATCATTGTGATAGAGAACCGGTACGAATTGAAAATTATGAATTGCGGAACGAATAATGAATCTTTAATGAATGAACGAACCGATTTGTGAATATTTGTGACTTTCCGGCGATAACTATATTTTCTAATTCTAAACTTTAAACTCCAAACGAGACAGGTTTATATGATAAGAATAGATAAAAAAGAACTCCGTAACTACCTTATTTTAATCGTTCTTGGCGCCTGCTGTTTTCTTCCATTCCTGGGGTCAGTTCATCTGTTTGACTGGGATGAGATAAATTTCGCGGAGGCCTCCCGTGAGATGATCGCCAGTGGAAATTTCATGCAGGTCACCATAAATTACCAGCCGTTCTGGGAAAAACCCCCTCTTTTCTTCTGGCTTCAGGTGCTTTCCATGAAAGTATGGGGTGTAAATGAGTTCGCTGCACGGTTTGTAAACGCGTTTTTTGGTATCCTCACTCTGCTGGTGGTTTACACTGTCGGAAGAAGGGTTTACGACAGCAGATTCGGGTTTTTGTGGGCAGTCGCGTTTATCGGATCATTTCTGCCTCACTTCTTTTTTAAATCCGGAATCATCGATCCTGTGTTCAATCTGTTTATTTTCCTGGCTATCACATTTATCGCATCCGGTTTCCTCTCTCAAGACAAGAAAAAAAAGCTTCTGGTTTACACGGCTGCCGGTATTATGAGCGGGCTTGCCGTTTTATCTAAAGGGCCGGTGGCGTTTATGATGATCGCGCTGACGGTAGGTATCTACTGGGCCACAGTCCGCTTCCGGAAAACATTTACAGCAGGGGAGGCGCTTCTTTACCTGGGAAGCATGTGCTTTACCGCATCTGTCTTTTATGGAATAGAAACCCTGGTTCACGGGACATGGTTTATTGAGGAATTTATCAGGTATCAGATCCGTCTTTTCAGTACTGGTGATGCCGGACACGGCAGGCCGTTCTACTTTCACTTTTTAGTGATTCTCTTCGGATGTTTCCCGGCTTCTTTCTTTGCTATCAGATCGTTTATGAAACGTCATGAACCGCAAGTGCACCAGCAGGTATATAACCGCTTTATGATCATTCTTTTCTGGGTTGTGCTGATAACATTTTCAATTGTAAAAACTAAAACAGTACTCTATTCATCGCTGACCTGGTTTCCGGTGACATATCTTGCTGCGGTTACAATGTACGGGGTACTTAAAGGTGCAATCTCCTGGGGTAAGTGGCTCAACAGGTTCCTGATAATCTTTTCCGGAATAACCGCGGCGGCTATCGCTTTTTTTCCTGTTTTGATCATCAATAAAGACCTGATAACGCCATTGATAAAGGACAAATTCGCAGTCGCATGTCTTCAGAAACCTGTTTACTGGAGCGGCTTTGAGTTTCTTGTTGGTACTATTTTCTTTGCTGTCCTGATCTATGCATTTCTGCTCATAAGCCGTAAACGATTCTATTCCGGTTTTGCTGTCCTTCTTGCCTCATGTGCAATCTGCTGCGAGGCTTTCATGATTGTGTTTACACCTAAGATCGAGGAGTATACACAGGGCGGGCCGGTTGAATTTTACAAAGAGAATTCATCCGGTGATGTCTATGTCAGGTCGCTGTTTAAAAGTTATGCTGATCTGTACTACGGAAATAAAAGACCGGGCGAACACCCTCAGAGCCATGACAAACAGTGGCTTCTTACAGGTAAAATCGACAAACCGGTACTCTTTGTGGGGAAAATCACTCAGGACAAGAAATACGGGGCTCCGGAAATGGGACTCACAAAACTCAAATCAGAATACGGTTTTGTGTACTACAGGCGCGATCCGCCATCAGAGTAGTGCCTGTACTTCTGCAGATTGACAATTCCGCGCTTCTGAAGCACATGTTCCAGTGTTACTTTCAGTACTCCAAGTCCGTACTTAATGCTCCTGGGGAGATTTATCGATGATGCTTCCCTGAAGTATCTGGTCGGGCAGGTTACCTCTGCAATCTCATAGCCGGCGTAAAAAATCTGAGATATCATCTCATTGTCGAACACAAAATCATCGGAATTGCACTGGTAGTTGATTTTTGTAAGTACTTCCCTGGAAAATGCCCTGTAGCCGGTATGGTATTCAGACAGCTTCTGGTTCATCAGTAAATTCTGTGTAAGTGTAAGAAAACGGTTTGCAAAGTATTTGTATACAGGCATTCCACCTTTTACTGCGCCCTTGCCCAGAATCCGTGATCCGAACACAACCTGGTATAGTCCATTGGCAATGATGCTGGCCATGGCAGTGATCAGTTTGGGAGTGTACTGATAATCGGGATGAAGCATTATGATGATATCTGCATTCAGGGAAAGAGCTTTATCGTAGCAGGTTTTCTGGTTGCCTCCATAGCCCCGGTTTTTCTTGTGGATGACTATGTGCCTGATGCCCAGATCGCGTGCGAGTTGGACTGTGTTGTCTTTGCTTGCATCATCAACCAGAATCACCTCATCTACTATGTCTTTTGGTATCTCAGCGTAGGTCGCTTCAAGAGTACTGCCTGCATTGTAGGCCGGAAGTACGATTACCACTTTTTTGCCGTTAATCATTCTTTTCTCCCTGAACTCTTTCTGCGAACTCTGCATATTAAGAGGACCGAACTGACAGAGACGACAGCTACTACTGCTCCTGCGGCCGTATCAAGGGGAAAATGCACCCCCATATAAACTCTTGAATAGGCAACAAGAGACGCTGGAATCAGAGTGGTCCAGAAAACTCCTCCATATAAAAATATAAGCAGTACAGATGCAGAAAAGGCCAGATTTGTGTGTCCGGATGGGAAGGAGTTGCGTTTGAGAGCCGGTCCTACGATATGGACTGCAACAGAATCGTAGAGTCGTTCGGTCGGGAAATCTTTGGGGGCAGATGGTGCCAGGGATGGATCGTAAGGCTTGCTTTTATAATAACTTATGGGCCGGGGTCTCTTGACTAAAAGCTTCAGTTGCGTGTTGACGATTCCACTGATTGCGATGCTCAACAGCCCGCAGATCAGCACTTTTTTTACCTGGCTGCGGGGAGTTTTAACCCAGATTACCCCTATCAATACAGGAACCACGATCCACCCGTTGCCCAGCTGTGTGATTAACCAGAACACCCAATCCAGCACAACGTTATTATGAGAATTAATCAGGATAAATAACCCGGAATCAAACTGTATCAAAGATTGAAGCATCAGCGGAAAAAAACTCCTTACAATAAAAAATCAAACGTGTTAAATCTATCTCAGATGCTCAGTTAGAGGGTTATAAGCCCCGGGTAAAAATCTATTGGGCCGATTTAGTAGTCTTTTTCTTCCGGAACTGTACGATTTTTCCCTCCGGAAAAGATTCTTTGCCGGCCGCAACTGCCTCGGTTATTTCTTTACTCTGAGATGATTTATCGGGGGCACCAAGCATATTTGCAGTACCCATCTTGATGATCTTCACATCCTGGGTTCTGGTTGCATTCTGGAAACGTCCCTTGATTATATGCGGCGGCTGAAGTTTAAGAACCTGGGAAACCGGAGGAAATGTATTGAGGCTCGCAAAATGCATCCAGAGCCATTTACCCATCGGTTTGGCTTCTTCATCCATTGTATACCCGATACAGACTCCGTATCCGTTGAAAATCCACCCGTCTTCCTCTTTGGTATCCGGATTTTCCGGAACAGGTCTCATTAAAATGCAGAAAATGTCACCATCAAAGGGGAAATCCACTGCCTGATCCAGAGTTGTATATCTTGATGCCAGATTGATCAGCTCTTCTCTGGATAGACCCATAAGCACCTCGCTTTTAAATGTGTATGAATCGAGAGGTACAACCTGACTTATATACCCGAGACTCAGGGCAAATTGCACTTCGTCCACTCCCGGGTGCTTAAGTCAGGTACAAGAATATGGAAAAGGGGAAGGAAAGTATCAAGTGTTTTGTGTATTGAACCGAAAAACTAAAGGGGGCACGGTCCCCGAAAGTATTAAATAATTTATAAATATAATGTTATAATAAAATCATGAGAGAACACCGGGAAAAAACAAAGAGTGCCATATTGCTGATCTGCTTTTCAGCCCTGGTTTTTTCCTGCACTCAAAACCCGCTTGCAGTTTTTTATGACCCTCCGGTGGTTTTTACCGGTTACATAAATGGACATTATGACAGTCTCGCTGGTAATGCTGTCTGGAAAAACAGGTGCACAGCTGTAGGTGACACGCTGCGGATTTTCATCTACTCAAATGATTTCAGCGTGTCGCACAATATCTGGACAGGTGATTTCATGCGGTTTGACATCTACCCCCAGGCTGCTCACAATGACAACAATACCCTTCTGGAAAATGACAGAATCCTTTTTCATATGGCCAGATACACAAGTGGTAATTCATCTTATACAATTAAAAATAATGATCCTGTAAGCAAGGTGAAAATGACGATAGATGAATTTAATCCGGCCAGTGGTGCTGAACTTGAAATTTACGATGTAGTCCTTTCAGCTCCGCCGGTCTTCGGCGGTCAAAATCTGGAAATTTTTGATGCACGAATAACAGGGGTGATAGAATAAAATGCGGTTGATATCTTCGATACTTTTCCTGCTTGTTACGGTATATGCCGCTCAGGCACAGACAACGGCAGGTCTGGATAATGCAGACTGGGGTGCAACAGCCGATGAAGTCAGGGAGGCTGTAAAGGCACAGGGGTGGCAGACTGATCCGCTCACTAAGGAGTTTCCCGAATCCCTTAAAGTGACTGTTTTCCGGGCCAGTTCAGAAGTAGCGGGTTACAGGGCAATCGTAAGGTATTATTTCTGGGAGGGAAAATTTTTTCAGTCAACCGTAGTCTTTAATTTTGACAAGCTGAAGAATTTCGATTTCAACTATAATGTATTCAGGAGCGTAAACGAGTACTATACTGCTATCCGCAGCAGTACTCTTGTATTTGTCAGGGATATCTACGATCTGCTGCAGAAGAAGTATGGAAAAAAAGAGCCCATCTTCAAGGGACTGGACCCCAGGATGGCTTTTGTAAAGCTTGATTCCTATGTAAGGCAGGAAAGATGGAACCTGCGCTATCATCCTTACGATTACTATACTCATATTGTGACATCATCTTATGCACGGTGGGATTTTCCCAAAACCAGGGTGATATTCTCTGTAAACCTCTCAGCCCCTGAGAAAAGATTCGACTACCAGCTCTCATCGGTTTCCCTGGATCTGGAGCGCCAGATAAATAAAAAGAGGGATGAGCTGCTGATGAAGGGGTTGTAGGGAGCTGAGACGGGCGATTACTTGTCTGAAATTCATGTTTTATTTTATTCGTAATTCATAATTTTTTTGGAAGAGGGGACGCCCCTCTTCCAAAAAAATAGTGCATATTATGTAGTGCTTCACTCTTTCTGTCTCAATTTTTCCCGCGAGCCGGTGTCTATAACTTATTTTGTCTAACTGCTTTTAAACCGATAGACTATCTTGTTCCATACAATTTATAGGAGGCATCATGAAAATCAAGAGTGTAAAAGCTCGTGAAGTGCTCGACTCAAGAGGAAACCCTACAGTTGAGGCTGTTGTTGTGCTGGAGAACGGAGTAACAGGGAGTGCCATGGTACCATCTGGTGCTTCAACCGGAGAAAAAGAAGCCGTAGAACTTCGTGACAAAGACCCCAAGCGCTATCTTGGAAAAGGTGTCCTGACTGCTGTTAAAAATGTGAATGAAAAAATACAGCCTGTTGTTGTGGGGATGTGTGCTGAAGATCAGAGAGCAATAGATGCTGCCATGATCAAGCTTGATGGAACACCTAACAAGGCAAAACTTGGCGCAAACGCGATTCTCTCTGTTTCACTGGCCGTTGCACATGCTGCCTCTCAGAGCAAGGGAATCCCCCTTTACAGGTACGTCGGCGGCGTGAACGCATCCGTTCTGCCGGTTCCCTGTATGAACGTGATCAACGGCGGTGCCCATGCCGATAACAACGTCGATTTTCAGGAATTCATGATTGCACCCCATAATGCTCCCGACTTTGCAACTGCAATCAGAATGGGTTGTGAGACTTTTCATGCCCTGAAATCAGTGCTGAAAAGCAAGGGCTACTCCACTGCAGTAGGTGATGAAGGTGGATTTGCTCCCAATCTCAAATCAAATGAGGAAGCGATCGAGACCATACTTGAAGGTATTACAAAGGCCGGTTACAAGCCCGGCGCAGATATCTCAATCTGCCTCGATCCTGCCACAAGTGAAATGTGGGACAATGGCTCATATGTCTTCTCAAAATCCACCAAAGCCCGCAAAAACTCTCAGGAAATGGTCCAGCACTGGGTTGACTGGGTAAGCAAATACCCGATCGTGTCAATCGAGGATGGAATGGGCGAGAATGACAGAGATGGCTGGAAGCTGCTCACAGAGAAGCTTGGAAAGAAAATCGAGCTTGTCGGGGATGATCTGTTCTGCACAAATCCCTCTATCCTGGCTGCAGGAATAAAAGATGGCGTTGCCAACTCCATGCTGGTGAAGGTAAACCAGGTCGGTTCACTGACAGAGACCCTCGATGCAATTGAGCTCTGCGAAAAGAACAACTACGGGTACATGATGTCGCACCGTTCGGGTGAGACTGAAGACACAACCATTGCAGATCTGGCAGTGGCAACCTCTTCAGGCAAAATCAAGACCGGTTCTGCAAGCCGCAGTGAGCGTATCGCAAAGTTCAATCGTCTGATCGCTATTGAAGACGAACTGGGCTCAGCAGCAAGGTTCGCCGGCAAGTCAGCTTTCAAGAACGCATAATTACTCTTGTGATTGTCAATAAAGAAGCCCCTCCGCAAGGAGGGGCTTTTTTTATTTGAATAAATGCAGTTCTGTCTTTTTTGTCGAAAGGTGATACTTATTGTATCTGCCGGTCTGCAATATCCGGTATCAGTTCAAGGATCGCATCTCTGAGAAACCGGCGTTTGTAAAAGTCTTCATCAACTACTTCCCCGTTCCACACCACAATATCAAGGTCAATGATCCTTGGGCCGTTCTTAAGTTCTCCTCTGACCCGTCCCATGCCTGCTTCGATCTTTTTCAGGTTATCCGTCAACTGTGCAAGATTAAGATCTGTAAATATTAGTACGGCGCCGTTGAGAAAATCGGGCTGTTCGGTATATCCTATTGCTTTTGTAAATACAAAACTGGAAAATTTGAGACCGGGGAAATTTCGGGAGAGTATTTCTACTGCTTTCCTGGCATTCTCTTCAGGGTCTATATTGGACCCGATAGATACTGCGGCTCTGTTCATTTCTCTCTTTCTGCGCTGATCTGCACTGAAACTGAATCGGCAAACCTGAGTGCATGAGGCTTGTCTACCTTGACAGTAGCACTGATCACCTGTTTATCGCTCATTACAATGCTTAGTATGTGATCGGTCAATGATTCCAACAGATGAAATGTGGACGATTCAACTTCCTGCACGATCCTGTTTTTTAGACTTTTATAATCGATGGCCTCAGAGAGATCATCTGATTTTACTGCGCCGGTCTGATCGAACTGAAGGGTTATATTGATTATTACATTTTGCTTCTGCTGCCGTTCCCATGCATTCCATCCGATAGTGGTCTGCAAAGAAAGATTTAAGATATGAATAGTAGCAGTGGATTTTGTGTAGCTCATCAAATTTTCTACCAGCAAATGTTTTACCACTTTTAAAGGCTTTTTATGGCAGAGAGCTTGCTTTATTCTGACATTTATAGCCATCGCTTAAGCATTTATTCACATAAAACCCCAAAGGGAGGCATTTATGAAAAGATTCTCATTGCTGGCATCATTTTTTGTGCTTACATTTTTTCTTAACGGTTCCGCACAGATGTACCGCTGGAGCGGAGATTCTCTTCCTTCAAGCGTCTCTCTTCGTCACTACCTCATGGGTGGTGTTTCCTGGATCGATGTAGATGACCTTAACTCCAGGCTTGATGGTCTGGGGTTGACTGAATTCTCAAGCCATAACCTGACAGTGGGTTACGGGTGGGATATGATATACGACCGGATTCTCACCGGCGGTCAGGTAGAGGCGCTTCTCTGGAGAAGCAATACCGATGAGGGGACAAAGAGCACTTTGTGGTCCGGAGAACTTGTGATAAATGCCGGTTTTCAGGTTTTGTCATCAGATAAGATGTTCCTTTATCCCATAGTTGGCCTGGGTCTGGGAATGACAAGCTTATGGGTAGGAGCGCAACAGGTACCTTTCGGCACAGCACTGACAACACCCGCAAACGATAATCTTTATCAGTTCACAATGGTAATTAACCTGGGAGCGGGTTTTGATTACATGCTTCCAACCTGGAAGGGTCATAAAAGCTGCATTGTTGGCGTCAGGGCCGGCTACATGTTTGATCCGATCAGAAACACAGATTGGCGCAGAGAGGGTACAGAGGTTACAGGGGGCCCGGATGTAAACCTGCAGGGACCCTATATCCAGGCGATTCTCGGAAAAGCTATGAGCTGGCCTAAAAAAAAGTAATCAGAATCCAAAAAAAGTCATACCCTTGAAGGTGATAATTCCACCAAGCAGGATAAGTACCAGACCACTGACCACATTGATTACCCGGGGGTACTTTCCTGCTGCTTTTATGTGTGTCCTGAAAAACTGAGATGCGTAGCCTGCAATGAGCATGGGGACGGCAAAGCCGGCAGAATAAATCAGAAGCAAAAATACACCGTTGAGAAGTTTCCCATCGGATGCCACAGTGGCCAGAACGCTTGAGAGCATCGGCCCTACGCAGGGGATCCAGACAATTCCCAGAGTAAATCCAAGAAAATAGCCGCTCAGGTTGCCTCTGGACCGTGAGGCAAATTGCGAAATAAACCCAAGGTATTTAAAAAGGTTTACGTTAAGCATAAAAAGCAGGCCAAAAAGGATGATAAAAAATCCTGCAATCTTCTCAACATAGACCATCTTTGGGCCAATGGCGGCTCCAAAGAGCGAAGAGACGACACCCATCAAGATAAATGTAGTGGCCAGACCTGCTACTATCAGTATCGGGCGAAGTCTGTGGTCATCTGCTTTGCCTGCCACCACAATCGGAATGACAGGCAGGACACAAGGGGAGAATACACTGGTCAGGCCGGCTGCAAAAACAAGCAGTATACTGATATTTTCACCCATAATTCTCACTCCCGATTTTTCTGTTACTTACTCTTTAAAATGTCAAGAATAGTCTGCTCATCCTGGATGCCAGGCGTAAAGCGGTGGATCTCCTTGCCATCATTACCGATAACTACCATGGTCGGCAATCCCCTGATTCCGTATTTATAAAAGCTGCTGCGATCTTCTGCCCGGGTCGTTTTTACAAGAGAAAATCTGGCCAGGCTGGAGAGGCTTTCTTCAATTTTTTCCAGAATGGAAAGCTGAATCTGGCATGGACGGCCGTTAGGGTTCACAAAAACCAGCAGCTCTTTATCAGGAAGCACTTTCTCACTCTTTTTTTCATCAACACTGTCTTTGGGTACTGGTGTCTGATCGGCTAAAGAAAAAGAGCTGAAAATCAGTAATCCGGTGAAAAGAACGAGGCTTATGGAAGTGAGTGGCTTCATGGCTAATCCTTTCGTTTACTTGGATTTTTTTATCGATTCCGATTCCGACCCCGATAGTAATAATATCAAGATTCAAACATTGCGATTAAAAGAATCATTTAAGAGCAGATACGATACTGCGTGCTTCGGCACTGCATACTGTATAATGCATCTGATTTCCCTCTCTTTGACCTTTAATTATCCCGGCAGCTTTTAGAATATTAAGATGCTGAGAGACGGTGGGCTGGGGGACACCGGTACAGGATACCATGGCCGCAACATTGCGTTCCCCCGAAGAGAGGCCCTCGACGATGCAGTATCTTACAGGGTGCCCCAGGGCTTTGAGTATCTTGGCTTTTTTCTTATGAGCTGAATTCATATTGACTCCATTAGAATATTCATATATTAATATATAGCAATATTCGAACAAAGTCAAATAAAATCAGTATTGAAAATGCAAGGAGTGCACTTAGAGGATAATCTGAGCTAATTTGCGGTCCCTGAAGGCGGGGCTACTAATGCGGTTTGGGTCGGTACCTGATAGAGGGCAGCAAGATCGCTATCAAGCATGATGGCTTTTCCACGAATATGACGGATCATATTCACTCCCAATTCAAGTAATAAGCGAGAATAAGGAGTTTCTGGAAGAGGGTGCCCCCTCTTTCGCGCAAGCCCGCCGAAGACGTCGGTCTTGCGCTATCACCCCGTGTTGCCCACCATTTATAAAGGCAGGTAACAGCATCTCATTTTCAAACACCCTTGCGGCCGCACTGACGAACTGTAGGTAGATTAAAATGGTTGTAGCCTCCCGGAAATTTGATAAATAAGGCCGGTGAATATAACGTCAGGATTGTAAATTGAGAACAATGAGTACATGCTCTCACTAATACACAGAACTTGCCTTGTTCCTGACTTGCTACTTGCTACTTCTAAATATTAGAAAGGCAAAAGATTTATTGTAGTCTTCTGCAACTATCTCCTGATGATTGATTATTGAAAAAGGTCGGAACCTTGGAGCTTGAATCCTGAGGCCCTCGATTTTTTTACCATCTGGTTTCATCTCCATATCTGAGCTGGTATCGGCGTAGGTGTCGATAATCTTGAGATATGACTCTTTGGGCTGCACTCCCAGCAGTGCGTGGACCGCTTTTTTGTTCTTTATAAATACTACAAAGGGAATCCCGCTTACGTTAAAAGCTGCCGTTATCTGGGGAAACTGATCGGTGTCCACTTTATATATGGTGACCTTTGAGCGGTTCTCCCGTGCTACCTCATTGAGTGTCGGTGCAAGGACATGGCATGGCATGCACCAGTCGGCATAAAGATCAAAAGCTATAAGCTGATTTCCGGAGTTTTCTATTATGGTATTGAACTGGTCCAGTGAAGTTATCGGTACAACCGGTTCCTCAGAAGCCGTATCGCCCTTTATCCCCGAGCAGCTTATACAGGCTATGACCGGCATGGCTGATAACAACACCAGCAGAAAATTGATCACTCTTTTCATTGCTCCTCCTTGAAGAGGTCTGCCACATTGAAAAACTTGCTCTCGCAAGAGGCCCGCTGTCTCTGTGCTTTTTTTAAAATCCGTTCTTCAGAATACTCAGCCAGAGTTGCCTGGGATTACAGAGAAAACCGGATCTAATGAGGATAAAACCGCAAAAGACAGACCAAAGACTATACGGATAAGAAATGCGTTTAAACAGCGGTAAAAAATTGGACTTTCCAGAAGACTGCTTCCCTTGTTATATTCTATCTGTATAAACTGGAAACAGTTTTTCTAAAACCTTTGATATAAGGAGGCTTTTAATGAAGCGCTTTATCTGTGATATCTGTGGTTATGTCTACGACCCCGCAGTCGGTGATCCTGACAGCGGAATTGCTCCGGGGACCGCTTTTGAAGATCTTCCCGATGACTGGGTTTGTCCTCAGTGCGGTGTCGGCAAGGATGAGTTCTCACCTGAGGACTGAACCGGAGAATGAAACTTTACCGCTGTGCAATAGTCATTATCGGAGCATCGGGAGACCTTGCCAAACGCAAGTTGATCCCTGCTCTTGATGCGCTTTATAAAAGCGGTAAAATAAACGGTGACTGTCTGGTAGTCGGTGCAGGCAGGACCCCTTTCTCTACAGAGAAATTCAGGGAGCATTTCGATGTCTCCCCTGAATTCAAAGAATACCTGTTCTATCATCAGTATATTCCTGGATTGAAGGAGTTTCTACGCTCCAGGGGTGATTTCTCCAGAGTGGTCTTCTTCTTTTCTCTTCCGCCCCTGGCTTACAGCCACACCGCACGTGAACTTGTGGCCGAGGGTTTCGGCAGCGAATCTTCCATTATCATAGAGAAGCCATTTGGCTGCGATTTCGAATCTGCACGTGCTCTCAATGCTGAACTGACATCCTATTTCAGCGAATCCCAGATCTTCAGAATCGACCACTACCTTGCAAAAGAAGCAGTTCAGAATATCATGGTCTTTCGTTTCGCCAATCAGATCTTCTCACCCGTATGGAACAGCCGGTATGTGGAATCGATACAGATCAGCGCCCTTGAGAGAAGCCGGATTGACCAGCGGGGCCAGTACTTCGACAGGGCCGGCATAGTAAGAGACATGGTCCAGAACCACCTCCTGCAGCTTCTGTGCCTCATCACGATGGAGCCGCCGGTGAGCCTTGCGGCAGATGATGTAAAACAGCAGAAAGTTTCAGTGCTGCGGTCAATGAAAATCGAAGAGTACCGGCCATATCAGTATGAAGGATACCGAAATGAAAACGGGGTCGATCCTGCTTCCAGAACAGAAACTTTTGCCGAATTGAAACTCTCAATCAACAACAGGCGCTGGGCCACAACCCCTGTTTATATCCGATGCGGTAAAGCGGTTCACCGGACAAGCACCAAGATCGGGGTACGTTTCCATCCTCTGCCTCAAATTCTCTTTAACCGCAATGGAACCATTCCTCCAAATCAGATTATCTTCAAGATTCAACCCGCAGAGGGAATCGTAATCGATATCTCCTCCAAGGTACCAGGTACAGATGAGCAGATTACACAGAGCCATATGAATTTCTGCTACCGTGATACTTTCAAAAATGCATCTCCCGAAGCCTACCAGAGGCTTCTGTATGATGCTCTCAGAGGGGATCATACTCTTTTTGTAAGCGCCGCAGAAACAGAAAACGCCTGGCTGCTCCTCAGGGAGATACTCGATAGAAGAGATCCCCAGGTTTACACTCCCGGAAAACTCCCTGAAAGTAAACTAGGAGTAAACTGGATAGATTTCGACAAATACTCGGGGTTGTGTTCCTGATTTATTGTCAATGTGGGAACTTCAGGCAGTAATGGCAATCAGTTTAGAATATTGTAAATTGAAACAGAACCATTATCGTAGATCTTCTTCATCCAGTCCGGTTCAGAGATACTTGTGCCCCAAAGGTTTCTTTCCTCAGGGCCGAAAAATACGTATTGAACGTTCAGCTTTTTAACGATCTCTTTTTTTTCTTCAGGATATGTACCGGGCGAAAAAAAACCGAAAACTTTTTTCTCATTTACTTTGTAGTCCGGGCTCACACTGTAATGCCCGGCAACGGTACATTCACTCGTAAATTTAGCCAGCCTGTTTGAACTTGAAGGCAATGCCAGAATAGTCTTCTCTTTCTGGAGGTTATTGTTTATCCAGTTCCAGGCAGTCACCTCATTTTCACAGGCATAGAACCTGTTTGTATTGACACGCAAAATGAATCTCATACTGTAAAAAGCAGTCACTCCGGAATTGCCCAGAATAACCGATGCCAGAATCGCTCCAGTCAGGAGATTCCTGTGCGTTTTCTGCTCCATATTGATGAATGAAAACTTTCTCGATTTTATCATAAAACCGATAAGAATAAGAGGCGAAATAAGCGGTACGCCTATCTGGGGACTGAAACCAACTGCGGGAATCACCCAACCTATGTATTCCAACCCGAAGATAACAACAAACCATAGACACAGAAATCTTTCTTCAGAACTCAATGGCTGCTTTTTGATATGAAATAATCGAGGCAGGGCAAGAATAATCGCCGGACCGAATGCAAGTAAATGCCACCATGGTTCAGGCAGTGATTTTATATTATGCCCCTGTATCGACCACCACCTGAAAGTTTCGTTGATTTTGAAAAGCCATGCGCTATAAGCAAGTGCCGGAATAGATAAGAAGAGAGGCAGCAGGCGGCCCAACGATTTTTTAAGATCAAATCCTGTGAGAAGCGATTCGATCAACACAAATGAAGGGAAAATCGCAAAAACAGAGAACAGGTCATAAGGTCTGATAAACCCGTCAAGAGTGAAAATAACCGCTGAATAGAGATAAAATTTTCTGTTTTTACTTTTTTCAGCAATCAGATAAAACGCAAATCCGATAAGCATCAACCCATGTGGCAGAGAAAAGTTCGGGTTCGATACAATCTGCTGGAACGGGTGAACACCACCCCAGACATCATAGGAGAGGATATTCATCAATTCCTTTGATATCAGGCCGGCTTGAAAGGCAGCAATAGAGATGATTCCGAAACCGCCACCCAGGCAAAATAGCAGCATGGATAGAAGCCATCTTCGCATACTTTTAATAAAGATGGTTGACAGGAATGCGAAACCACCAATAAGAAAAACTGTTCCTGACAGTCGCCATAACTGATATACACCATATTCAGACAAATGAAAAACCCTCATCAGTAATCCAACTGTCAAAAACTGAATGTTGAAAAATACCCCGCCATTGGGGTTCCCTGTCAGACGGTTGTTAAAAAGCACTTTACCATCATAGGCCTGTCTGATAAAAGAGAAGTACATGTTATGATCATCCAGGTTCATAACCTGACCTAAAAAGTGGTGATCTGGTGGAGATGTCATCCGCGCCACTTCATAGGGAATCATACTTATTGCAAATGTGATTATAATTAACAACAGTGTAATGAGAAGTTTCTTTTTCATGGTATAAGTACGCTGGATATTGGTGGATAAGCTAAGAACGGCCTCAAAAATCTATGGAATAAAAATATGTTTTGTAAGCCGAGGACCCGGTTAAAAGATTGATGGAACCATCATCCCGGCTTGCGTACTGCGATTCGTATCCGAAATCGATTGCCATTGGGCTGCTTGCGTCTTCTACATTAGCCCGTTTGGCAATAGCAGCATCAGAAGGACACAAGCAGATATTATACAATAAAACTATGGTAATTGAGAGTATTTTGAAGTCCATAAAAAACCCTGAATATTTCCCTATCCCGACATTGAGTTAAGTAACATTTAAAAAGCATAGCCGACATCAATTATCCCTGGCAATGTAATCATAAGTTTATCAACCAATTTACTTTCATAAACAATGTATACCCCAAAAGCAAAGTTAAATCCTAAAGAGAAGCCACTGCGAGTAATCCAATGGTACCCAACCCCGGTTAAAACCGGCACATTGTTTCCATATCGGGTAAGTTCAATGCCGGTAGAAGGTGATAGCCACAACCCGCGGAATGATTCTTTTGAATAAAAGTTATAACTTCCTAAAACAGATAAACCGCGAGTAAATCTTTCATCCCAAAGACTCCTATAACATGCAAGAATGCCGAGGGATTGTTTCGGCATAATAATTCTCTGATAACCAATTGCAAGCTCACCGTATATAATCGAAGCACAATTCAGGAATGTATAATGCGAACGCTCGCTTGCGGAAACTGTAAAAAGCAGTAAAAAAAGTAATGTTGCTATTTTATTCATTATCAAAATAGAACCTACGCACCAAGTAAAGGTTTTTCACCTACCACCAATTCTTAAATGCACTGTGTCAAGTTGCTCGGTCTCAAATACTAATAAAGAATCATTCAATTCCGTATGATATTTGACAAATATCTTTGGTTCCTCAGGTACAAAAATTGCAGTTTGTTCAAGCTTATTTTTCTTTTCACCTGTTGCCTTTATTTTGATAACACCACATTGCATTATGGCGTTTTTACAAGGTACATACCACAACTGGTCAGTTCCAGTTGCCACGATATAATATCGGGAGGTAATTTCCCCAAGCTTCTTACCAATAGCTTTATGCGAATTGGCCCCGGGTTTGCGTTGAAAAGCATAATCTATCCATATGAGGATACCCCCCGTTTCTGAGATCGAGTCCGTTTTCCTCCATTAATTAAACTAATTTATTAGTGAGTTTAAAATCTGGCGGGCGTAGAAAAGGATGGTATATGGAAATC
>Ga0123335_1002235_pt1 | contig 29416 bp, 25 predicted proteins | sample BiotimSIPDNA_2_FD_89707 | JGI IMG/M metagenome (GOLD analysis project Ga0123335, IMG submission 89707) | Anaerobic biogas reactor microbial communites from Washington, USA - Biogas_R2 time_0 SIP DNA | ecosystem: Engineered > Bioreactor > Anaerobic > Unclassified | place: Washington, USA... | reverse complement strand
CGGGTCGCCAATCACCGATGGAAGCCCCTTACAGGAACCGGTTAATTCAGTAGCTTCTATGGCTGAGAGTATACCGGCAATTTCATGGTCCCTGGAAATGCAGCTCTCGGACATGGATTTGAGATAATCTGTAACAGCACCCCATTCATTGGCTCCGAAAAACCGGAGAGCCTGCTCCCGGTTCAGGAAATTTTGTCCAAGGGCTCCACTACTACCGATAAGAGAGCCGTGCCCGCACCACTGGTAATTTCCAAGTTCCTCCAGTGATTTGACTTTCCGGGCCCTTAAGGGGTTGAAATGAATGTATTTGATCAGCCTGATAGCATAATCCTGCTGCTGGCAGAGGATGGATTTGAATCTGTCTTGAAAAAGGTATCCTCTTTTTTTGTATTTCCTGTTGTATCTGCCTGCATAACCGCCGTTCAAAGAGCGCATCAGCTTATGCAATGGAAGGTGACTGGTTCTTAGGAGAAGGTGATAGTGGTTGTCCATCAGGGCCCATGCATAGCACTGGAAATCGCATTTTCTCAGCCCTTTTTCAAAACGGGAAAGGAAATCGTACCTGTCGTCATCGTCTATAAAGAGCTGTTTATCGGATACAGAGTGGGCCATGACGTGAAAAAGAGAGCCGGGTGATTCTATACGGGCCATGTGTGGCATATCTAACCTCCGGTTAATGGGGTTTAGATGCCAAAGAGCCGCAAACTTTGTTCCATGAAAAAAGATGAGGAGAGAAAAAAGTAGTCCGTCCCCTAAGAAGCGTCCCCATTCTTCTCCGCCGCCTCCATCGTCTGGCTGATAAGCACCGATATCGTCATCGGGCCAACTCCCCCAGGAACTGGCGTATATGCACTACTGTGAGAAATCGCATTCTCAAGATCTATATCACCAACATTTCCGGGGTGATAACCAGCATCGATAAGAACCGCTCCCTCTTTGATCCAGTCTCCCTGAATAAACTTCGGTTTTCCAACTGCGCCAACCAGAATATCGGCACTCCTGACTATAGATGGGAGATCTTTTGTACGGGAATGGCAGATTGTGACTGTTGCGTTTTTGTTCAAAAGCATCATTGACATCGGTTTCCCAAGTATCGGACTTCTTCCGACAACAACCGCATGTTTACCATCTAAACTTATGTTATAGTGCTGGAGAATTTTCATAATTCCTGCCGGGGTGGCACTTCCATAAACCTGTTCGCCCATGGACATACGTCCGAAACCAAGACAGGTTACCCCATCGACATCTTTTTCCAGAGCTATAGCATCAAATGCCGCCCGTTCATCGATTTGACGTGGGACCGGGTGTTGAAGCAGTATCCCGTGGACATCAGGATCGTTGTTTAACTTATTTATATGTTGCAGCAGTTCAGCTGTAGTGGTTGATTCGGGAAGGTGGACCTTTTTGGATGCCATTCCTACGCGGGCACAGGCATTACCCTTCATTTTGACATATGTTTCAGATGCCGGATCATTGCCCACAAGGATTGTTGCCAGAATCGGGGTTCTGCCCCCATTTTTTTGTTTATATGCCTCTACTCTTCCACGGAGCTGTTCCTCTATAGATTTCGCCAGTTTTTTTCCATCCAGGATAAGCGGTTCTGCCATTTTTCAGTATCTCCTTTTTTCCATAACCTAACTTATTCGCCCTGATTCGAATGCATAAATAAGGTATAAAATAAATTAAGGTTAGTGCTGAAATTGGAAGATGATCCGGGTTCCTGTTTTTAAATGGAATCAGGCTTTAAACCTGTTCATCAAAAACTGCCAGAACATATTTTTATCAAGTACCTGTCTTTTGGGCAGCCGGTGCTCAGTATATAAACCTGTCAAATCTGGATCAGCATGTTAATCGAATTCCTTTATCAACAAACAAATATATACCTGCTTTACAGTAGATTGTTCAGCACCAGTGTCGCGACGGTGCTCTCATTTTCCCTGGCGATGCTTCTCTTCCCTCCATATATAAAATTTCTGAGGAAGTTCGGGATGAGTTCAGAATTTCAGGAAAACAAAGGAACTGAGCCGGTGATGCCGGCTGGGATCCTGTTTCTGTTCATCACCACCATTACGGTTCTTATCTCCGTTCGTATTAACTCCTATGTGACATCTGCTATGGTTATTTTTCTGTTTTTCGGGATTATCGGTGCAGTTGATGATATAGTCAAGGTCTTTAACAAACGCAAGGTGGCAAAAGGACTGATATCCAAACAGGATTACCAGTACAAGGCCGACGGGATTTCTGCGACACTGCGTCTCTCTCTATACATCGTTATATCTTTGATTGTTGCTATAGTAGCGTATGAATATATTCCCAACATAAACGGTACAATCAACCTGCCATTTGTCAGTATTACCAAAAATTATCCCTATCTTCCGTTCTGGCTTTTTATTCCCCTGATGACTATCACTATTGCGGTTCTGGCAAATGGGGTGAACTTTACAGACGGTTTTGATACTCTTGCTGCTGTCCCCTGCATAACAAATCTCCTCTTTGTAGGTGTGATCTCATTTATTTCAAGTAATACGGGATGGAGCAAATACCTTCTTATTCCTCATATCCCCGGTTTGCAGGAACTTCTCCCACTGATAGGAGCGATTATCGGGACGCTATTGGCATATCTCTGGTTCAATTCGCCGCCATCAACAATAATTATGGGCGATTCAGGATCAGTTGGGTTGGGCGGACTTATCGGGATCCTCTTTGTATTTACCAAGGCAGGTTTTTATCTTCCCATTGTCGGATTTATCTTCCTTCTGGAGTTTACCTCTGTAGTGATTCAAATCGGGTATTTTAAAATGACCAGAAAGCGATTTTTCCTGATGGCCCCCATACATCACCATTTTCAGATTAAAATGAGGAACAGCGGCAGGTTTGGGGGGGAGTTCCAGATAAAATCAAAGATCGCATGGCGTTTCCACATACTTTCTATAGTGCTTCTTGTTCTAAGCCTTGTTTTATTCCTGAAAATTAGGTAATATCTAAGCAGCACATATGGTAACTGATCTAAGATCCAACTATACATCACCAGCGGGAAAAGAATTTACTTTTGCAGCTGCCCGCTTTGCCGGCATTAATCCTTCAAGCCATGTACTGGATATGGGGTGCGGTTATGGTGACGGAGCCTGTAACCTGGCTTCTGAATTCCGCTGTAAAGTCACAGCCTGTGATATCAGTGCAGAAAACATAGAATTCGCACATCAGCTTGCAGTAGAACGAAATGTAAGTCATCTTATCGACTTCCATACTGTGGATCTGCTTTCCGGCGCCTTTCAGGAGAAATCCTTTGAACTTACTCTGGCTGAGGGTGGAGTGCTCTCATTTATCTCCAGGCGCAAGGGATTGAGCCTGGCCTCATCGCTGCTCTCTGCACGGGGATGGATGGCTTTTTCCGACCTGATACTCCTTTCAGACAAGGTTCCTGATGAGATACTCAATATCTTTGAGCACGATAAATACCATTATGAGACGGAGCATTCTTTCAGAAAACTTATCGCAGAAGCGGGCATGGAGGTGCATTTCATGTCTTTAGTTCCTCCCAGCGGTTGGGATAATTATTATGCCCATATGGCACGACGACTGGAGGACAGCAAAGGGTTCTTTGCTGACAAACGGATAAAACTTGCATTCCACCGTGAAATAGATGTATTCTATCGGCTTGAAGGATTCAAGCATGTCGGATATTTATTTTGTATCGCACGCAGAAAAAAATAGCATTTGTGATTTCTGTCACAGCAGTTTTCCAAGTTCTTTTATATATTTTTAACTGTAATTAAAATTTTTACGTTTGAAAACAACTCTATCAAGGAGGTTTTATGAGAATTTTCACCTTAGCAGCTGCATGTCTATGTACTGTGTCAACAGTACTGGCGCAGATACAGCCAGTTGTTACAGACAACCAGGGTGATGGAAATGTTGACTGGGCAGATCGTTGTATTGTCGCTACTGGTATCGGAGCCCCAAATCCCGATCTTCCAGAAGCCGCTCAGCGTCCTGCTGCAATGAGGGCCGCACAGACTATAGCGTTGAGAAATGCACTTGAGACTATAAAGGGAATCTTCATCAACTCAAGCACAACAGTTAAAAATTTCATGGTTGAAAATGATGTCGTCTCAAGCAGTATCAGTGGCTTTGTAAAGGGATTCCAGCAGGAAGGCCGGACCAAATACATGAGCGATGGAAGTGTTGAAATCACCATGAGAGTGCCGATCGACGGAATCGGATCAATCGGTGAGATGATCATGGGATCAGGAATAGGCGAGAAGCCGGCTATCACAAAATTCGAAGGTGAAAAAGCAAAGGAAAAAACGGTTTTCACGGGCCTGATAATTGACTGTAAAGGTCTCAATGTCAAACCGGCTCTGAGCCCGAGGGTATTGGATGAATCGGGGCGTGAAATTTACGGAAGCGCTTATGTTTCACGTGAGTGGGCAATTAAACATGGCGTGATTGGATATGCAAAGGAAGTGGAGAAAGCGGCCCAGCTGGTTGACCGTATCGGAAAAACCCCTGGTCAGATAAAGGCGATGAAAGCTCATGGTGAGAACAGCACTGACATCGTGATTTCCAATGATGATGCCTCCAGTGTAAGAAGCGCAGCGGCTAATCTGAAGTTTCTCTCAGAATGCAGAGTCATCTTTGTAATTGACTAATTAACGGAGGAAAAATGAAAACACTTAAGATACTTGTTATAGTCGGATGTGCTTTGAGTCTGCTTGCCGGATGTGCTCCCAAGGCCAGGAAAGCAGGCGGACAGATGGACGATCCGCCCACTCACTACAAACAGGGTATGAAATATTGGGATATGGATAAATACGCTCAGGCTGAAGAGGAATTCAACCTGGCTAAATCACTTGATCCCAAGTACGCCCCGGCTTATTCAGGCCTCGCCCTTACTACGGCGAAGAAAGCCTCAACGGCTTCTGACCTTGAATCGTCAAAAGATGGTTTCAAAGAAGCGTTGAAGCTTGCGGATAAGGCTCAGGAACTCGATTCAAAAATCGCTTTGGTATACATCGCCAAGGCCCTTGTAATAACGATGCAGAATGAGGGAAAGCCGGTTAAGGAATGGCTGGGGGATGTTGAAAAACAGTATGAAAAGGCCCTCAAAATAGATCCGGAAAATTCCGAGAGCTATTACAGAAGAGGTGTCTGCTATAAAAAAGCATACGATTTCTCTAAAGCAGCAAATGACTTTCGAAAAGTGCTCGATCTGAAAAAGGACTTCACACAAGTTGCCAATGAACAGTGGGAGCTTGTGCAGAAAATTGAGCGTGCTGCGCCTGGAACCGATGTAGGAAAGAAGATCGCTCTGGTGGAGAAAATCGGCAGGGCAGATATAGCTGCACTTTTTATCTCAGAACTTCAGATTGACAAACTGGTCACCAAAAAACGTCCGACCAACTATGATGCCGATTTCGAGGCACCAGCAGATCAGCGCGAGATGAAGGTAGACAGCATCGTTTCTATGGCCGCTGTGACCGATATCGGTAATCACTGGGCAAAAAATTTCATCACAGATGTTGTTGATCTCAATATCCGCGGACTTGAACCTTACCCTGATCACACTTTTCATCCTGATCAGCTTGTAAACCGTGGTGAATACGCACTGGTTGTGGAGGAAGCACTTGTGGCTATTCTGGGTGATGCATCAATTACCACAAAGCATATCGGAACAGAAAGCCGTTTCCCTGATGTTAATCCGGCACACCCAGCCTACAATGCTGTCTGCAATGCTGTTGACAAGGGTGTCATGGATGCTGAAATGAACGGAACCTTCGGCCTTGATAAACCTGTCAGCGGTCCGGATGCTCTGCTTATAATCAGAAAACTGAAGGATCTTAACAAGATACAATAAGATCGTTCATCGTTCAGGGTTCAGGGAGTAGCCGTTCAGGCGTTCTCTGAACCCTTTTTTTTCAGACGACAGTATCTGCCCTTGACAATACCTGACCCGATAAACTCGGTCTCGGCGGTATTGCTTATAACTAATAAAGACCCGTGCCCCGATAACCCTGAGATACTGAGGGGATCACCGACCAACTAAATCTTCACACTTCGATATTTAAAGTGAGTAGCGTTGCAGTTTATTGGTAGGAATAAAAGGTGGCATTTTTGCTCACTCTGAGCTCCATGCCGTCCCGCCTCTCAATCATATCTGCGGCATAAGTATCGCCTCTGAAAAAAAAGCCCGGTGGACCGGGCTTTGGGGAAAAAATAATCAGGAAAAGCTTCTTAGCTTCTTCACTTTATATAATCTACTTTTCTGCTGAGAAAGTTTTTGCCGTCAATAACACGGATCAGATATGCACCGGGTGAAACTGCTGTGCCGGACTTGTCTTTGCCGTCCCAGAACATCTGGCTCGTCTTTCCGGGGGTCAACTTTCTGATCAGGTTCCCGCCAACAGAGTATATCTCAATCTTTACATCTCTTGTGTTAAGTGATCCCAGATCGATCTGTACTTTTTCCCTGAAAGGGTTGGGATAAGCGCGTATTGACTTCTGACTGCCGCGGAACAAGCTGTTAAGCACAGATGTCTCAGACAGGACTATAGGCTGAAAAACCATATCACCCCTGTCCACGTCTGGTATCTCCGATGTAGTGTCTACCTCTGGTGAAGGAAGCGGGCCGGTTTTGCCGTAATAATAAAGCCTGAAATCACCCTGTACGGATGCAGTTGCTATTCTGGCAAACAGGAAAATCGGGTACACTGTCATACCAACTGTGTCTACTTCGACAGGAAGAGAATCAAGCATCGTTGAATCAAAAGAGAATCCTGCGTCTTGAGCTGTGGACATTGCCGCTTCAAGAGAAAGGGCTGTGTCAAGCTGGCTCATCATAGGAATATTTATGTCAATTTTTGAGCTGAATCCTGACCACTGATCTATATCATCGGTATTTATATCTTCTGTTATGTCCCCGTTGTGCGCTGGAACGGTCCGGCCCGAAAATGCGTTGGCAAGATTATTATCGGCACTCATCCGCTGCTGTCTGCTGGCAAAAACAGCAAGGCTTTCCGCCAGTTCCTCTTCTGGTATAGTGTTGTCCTTCAGCATGTTTGTAATACTGAAATCAGATTTGTAATAGCCTAAAGAAACGATTTCAAACTCGGAGGGTTTGCCTATCAGTACATGCAGGCTATCTCTGCTGGTGCCAAAAAGAGAAGAGGAGGAGTTGGTCGCATAAGTGTATACAGATGTAAAGACTACATCGATAGTGTCACCAGGTTTGGTCTGTGATGGGTGACTGATGATTTCTACTCTATCGATACTGCACCCGGTGAGTAGAAACATGAACAACGCAGAAACAAAGCTTACGCCCAGGAACCGGATCATAGGACCTCCTTTGTGTTTGGACACAATCAGGAATATAAATTGTTCGGAGGAGGGGGGAGTAATGGGTGTTTCAGGAAATGTTCAGGTCTCTGCAATTTTGAAGAGATGATCGCTCTGGTCAGGATGTCTAACCAGAGCGGTGGCTGATTCAGGAACGGTCATTTCATGTTTTCAAGAACGATTCTCAGAACTCTTCTGATCGGTTCTGCCGCACCCCACAGAAGCTGGTCGCCGACTGTGAAGGCTGCGATAAACTGCGGCCCGAGGTTCATTTTCCTGAGTCGTCCTACCGGTACAGATAGAGTACCTGATACTGCTGCAGGAGACAGTTCCTTAAGAGTTGCTTCCTTGTTGTTTGGGATGACTTTCACCCATTCGTGATCAGATGCGATCATTGCGGTGATTTCATCAAGAGGAATCTCTTTGGTTAATTTGATAGTCAACCCCTGGCTATGGCAGCGCATCGCTCCCACTCTGCAGCAGATACCATCGATTGGAATTGTGCTTTTTGTTCCAAGAATTTTGTTGGTTTCAGCAATCCCTTTCCATTCCTCTTTGGTCTGTCCGTTTTCCATCGGTTTATCAATCCATGGAATCAGGCTTGCTGCCAGCGGGGCACCAAAATTCTGCACCGGAACCCTGCCGCTTCTCAGTTCTGCGGTGATAAGCCTGTCCAGATCCAGTGCTGTTGATGCTGGATTTGAAAGAGTGCTTTTTGCAGCCTCACCAAGGTGAGACATCTGAGAGATCAGTTCGATCATGTTCTTGGCACCAGCTCCGGATGCTGCCTGATAAGTCATTGAAGAGATCCATTCAACCAGGTTGCGGCGGAAAAGTCCTGCAAGACCCATGAGCATAAGACTTACTGTGCAATTGCCACCGATATAATCTTTAACACCTGATTTAAGCCCTTTTTCAATCAGATCGCCGTTAACAGGATCAAGGACAATAATGCTCGAGTCGTGCATTCTCAGTGCCGATGCAGCATCGATCCAGTATCCTTTAAAACCGGCGGATCTTAACTTACCATAGATTTCGTTTGTATAATCACCGCCCTGGCATGAGACGATTATATCCAGCTTTGAGAGCTCATCGATGCTGTGCGCATCTTTCAGGGCCGGTACTTCAAAGCCCAGTGAAGGGCCCTTGCCGCCAACCTGCGATGTGGAAAAGAAAACCGGTTCAAACCCTTTGAAATCACCTTCCGCCTGCATTCTTTCCATCAGCACGGATCCCACCATGCCGCGCCATCCAACAAAACCAACCCTGATCATAAAAACCTCTCTCTGCAAAACAGTTCTGATAAGCTTATCAAAAATAATTAAGAGCAAGGCGTAGGGGGAAAATTAGAAATGCGGAGTTTTAAGTGGCGGGTTACCGAAATTAAAGTGAAAGAGATGAAAAAACCAGTTTAAGAATCGTTAATGTATTTCCATAAGCTTTCATTCAGTTTCCCGTATGGAAACCGGGGCAGATAGAATCTCCGACCATATAACTGCATTTCGAAGCTCGTCTTGTGTTACTTTCATCCCGGGACCTGCTTCCGGGAGAGGTTCCATCTGCTTTGCTATCGTTAATTTTTCGGATTTCGGTTGTTTTTTGGGTAAAACAACTTGTTTCGGTGCTTTCGCTGGTTCAGTTTTCTCTTCAGTTTCCTCTTTTTCGTATGGTGGAGTGGGGAGCTCAGCAGGAGAGGGAACTCCCATTTCCTGAAATATGGTCTCAAGTGTCTTTTTAAGCTCGTCCATCGCACCCTTTTTACGCTCAACAGGTTTACCGGCAGTTCCGCCTTTCTGGTAGGGTGAACCTGTTTTGGGTGGAACCCCCGAGCGTTTCTTTTTTGTGCTTGCTGCTACCGAAATAATTATCCAGATTATAAAAATCAGGACCGGAAACAGGGTGTCAAATAATCTGCTCAGATCATCCATAACCCGGAACAACCTTTCGTTTTAGTGGTGCCCGACACTTAAGTTCGAAGACCGGCAGATAAGGGTTTCATAACACATACTTTTCTTTAGGCCCCGCATTTTCCCTGCTCCGGTCTTTCGACATTCAACATTCAACTTTTTAACTTATTTATCCTTTTCTGGATTTTTTGGATTCTGGCTCAAAGACTCTCTCATCTGTGTGTCAGCCATAACATTTCTCATTTTATAATAATCCATTACCCCTAACTGACCCTTTTTGAATGCCTCAGCCATCGCCAGTGGAATCTCCGCTTCTGCACCAACAACCCTGGCCCGCATCTCCTGAACCTTTGCTTTCATCTCCTGTTCAGCAGCTATTGCCATTGCGCGCCTTTCTTCTGCTTTTGCCTGGGCAATTTTCTTATCAGCTTCCGCACGGTCCGTTTCCAGTTCCGCTCCGATATTCTTACCCACATCTACATCGGCTATGTCAATAGAGAGAATCTCAAAGGCTGTTCCTGCATCAAGACCTTTTTCAAGAACTCTTTTGGAAATAGAATCGGGATTTTCAAGCACCTGCTTGTGAGAGGTGGCTGATCCGATTGTGGTAACAATTCCTTCACCAACTCTGGCAAGCACGGTTTCTTCTCCGGCGCCTCCTACCAGTCTGTCGATGTTGGCCCTTACAGTAACCCTTGTCAAGGCCATAAGTTGAATGCCGTCTTTTGCCACGGCTGCGACCCGTGGTGTCTCGATAACTTTTGGATTTACACTCATCTGTACCGCTTCCAGCACATTTCTTCCAGCAAGGTCTATAGCTGCGGCGCGCTTGAATACAAGTGGAATATTTGCCTTGTCAGCCGCGATAAGCGCCTGGACAACCCGCAGCACATTTCCTCCTGCAAGGAAATGAGATTCAAGAGCATCTGTGGTGATATCTATTCCAGCCTTGACGGCCATAATCTTGGACTCAACGATCAGTTTCGGAGGAACCTTTCTAAAGCGCATGAAGACGATATTGAACAGTCCTACTCTTGCTCCTGAAATCAAAGCCTGCATCCAGAGAGAGATTGCAGAGCCCACAAAGAAGAAAACAACCAGAGCGGCAATGATAAGAACTATCAACAGCAAAGCATTGAGGGACATATTCAGTCCTTTCCTTAGGGTGTAAAGTTACAATTCAAGAAATATAATCAAAATAGCCGGTGCAGGCCACCCGGTTTACGGTTAAGCATCCTGCTGCGCAGCTTTTTTCCGGACTACGACTCTGTTGCTGTCAACCATAGCTACCTCAATTGTGGTCCCCTTCTCGATGTATTCTCCTCTACTTACCACATCATAACGCTTCCCTTCAATAAGAACAGTCCCTGCCGGACGCAAATCTGTAAGCGCTGTGCCGTCCTTGCCTTTCAGTGATGCCCATTCCAGAGGCTCCGATACACCGCCGCTATTTTTGTCAATTGAATCTTTGAGGGTGACCGGAGATGCGGCAAGCATTTTTATACCTATGATAATGAGTACCGGCAGGGTCAGGACATCTATCAATACCAGAGTTATTCCTGCTGCCATAGATACATCGGTAAAGACAATGTACAGAGAATACCCGATCAGGCCTAAAGCGGCTACGCCCAGAAGTCCGGCAGTGGGGAGTATAAACTCTATAATAATCACTACTACAGCCAGCAATTGAAGCACTAAGGGCCAGATCAACTCTTTCATCATGTTTGCTCCCTGTAAACCATAATGCGGTTTCCGCTTACCTCCCTGATCACTATTGTACTTCCCTTGTCTACAAATTCCCCTTCAGAGATAACATCCCAGGTCTCGCCTTTGATCAGAGCTTTTCCGGAAGGGCGCAGTGCAGTAATGGCTTCACCTCGGTCACCCGGAAAGAGAACTGCGGCTTCTTTTGCGGCATCCGCTCTGGCATCACTGAGATTCTCTTTAAGGTAAGGACCGCTTACAATTTTCCCGATATGGGGAAGGGCATATCGGAAAAAAAACAGAGCCACAACAATTGCTCCTGTAAAACTGCCGACAACCATCATGATATTTTTTATCAGTAATCTGCCCTGCCATGGAAACTCCGGTTTAGGGATCACAAAATCCTGAAATGATAAGATTATCCCCAGCATCATAAAGGCAATCCCCGCAAATCCTGCCACGCCGAATCCGGGAAGGACAAAGATCTCTACTGCCAGAAGCACCGCTCCAATAGCCATCAGAAGAAGCTCTGTATAATCGGCCAGCCCAACCATATACTGCCCGATAAAAACAGTTCCCAGACAGATTATGCCTATTATTCCTGGAACCCCGAAACCGGGAGTCCTGATTTCTATGTAAAGAGCAGAAAAACCGATCATGATCAGAATCGGAGCAATCACCCCGATAAATCTCACCAGTGCTTCGGACCAGTTCTGTTGAATTCTTATCACTTCCCGGTCTCCATATCCCAGTTTCAAGAGCATCTCTTTAAGGCTGGAGACGCTCATTTTTGAGAAACCGAGAGCCTTTGCCTCAACATCATCCATGGTAAGAAGCTCACCTTTGTCTACTACAGTTTTTTTGGAGATGACCTGCTTTTTCCTGGCCGGATCAAGGTCGGAAAATTCGGTGGAGTCCATATAAATGGTTGTATCTTTGAACTGGACCTCGTAGACAATCATTTCCGCAGTCACCATTGATTCTGTCAGAGCTTCCGGATACCCGTTGCGCTTTGCAAGGGTGCGGAACTTTGCTCTTATGGGGGACTGGTATTTTTCCCCGAGCATCTGCGGCCCGTCATTAGACATTGTCAGAGGTGCGACATCTCCTATCGTGGTCGCATTTTTCATTACAAGTCTGTTACCCGCAAGAGCGATCAGGGCTCCGGCAGATATGGCCTTTGTCTTTACATAACTTATCGTGCTGTCTTCAACGCTCAGGATTGTATCTACAATTTGAAATGCGGCGTCAACCTGCCCGCCATAAGAGTCAAGCTCAAAGACCACTATTTTATCGGTGTATTTCCTGCTGTCCCGAAGAGCCCTGGAGACAAAGGCAGCCATTCCCGGGTCAACGGTTCCTTCGACAGGGATTACAATCACTACCGGTTTTGCAGGAAAGCTTTTGGAACTGTCTGTGTCCGATGCTACTGATGAGAATGAAATGGTGAGAAGGAGCAGAGACCAGAAAAATTTCATCAGAAAGGGGTCCTTTTTGACCAGATGAATAATACAACAATATTCATTATGACACAATCTTTTGTCAAAACTTACTTTGGTTGCCACCTAGTCTGATAAAAACTATTTTGAGATCAGTAAGCCCGTAAAAACATTAAAAATAGAAGAGCAGGTGGAAGAAATGCTGTACAGGAATTCGGTCGCTTATCCCAATGTTTTAGGAATGATAATGGCAGGGGGGGAGGGCTCACGGCTTCATCCGCTGACAAAAGAACGGGCCAAACCGGCTGTATATTTTGGGGGCAAATATCGCATTATTGATTTTGTACTCAATAACTTCATTAATTCGGGCATTTTCAAGATTAAAGTACTAACACAGTTCAAGGCTGATTCTCTGATCAAGCACCTTACTGCCGGATGGAATCTTAACCGGATGCTGGGGCACTATATAGATCCTGTTCCTGCACAGATGCGAACCGGTAAAAAGTGGTACCAGGGTACTGCTGATGCAATTTTCCAGAATATAAACCTCATCGAAGATGAAAATCCGGATTATATCGCTGTTTTTGGTGCGGATCATATCTATAAGATGGACATCTCCATTATGCTTGATTTTCACAGGCAGATGGGAGCTGTTGCTACAATTGCGGCTATCCCGCGTCCAATCAAGGATGCCTCAAACTTTGGGGTGATAGAAATTGATCCAAGCGGCAGGATGATCGGATTTGAGGAAAAACCCAAAAATCCCCGCCCAATCCCCGGCAACCCCTCAATGGCCCTGGTTTCAATGGGTAATTACATCTTTAATAAAAAATTTCTCGTCAGGGAGCTATTCAATGATGCTTCGATAAGCTGCTCTTCACATGATTTCGGTAAGGATATTATTCCAAAGATCTATCCGGACTACCCGATCTACATATACGATTTTACTAACAACCGGATTCCCGGTGAAACAACCGATCAGAATCTTTACTGGGAAGATGTTGGTACAATGGAGGCTTATTACCAGGCAAATATGACACTTCGGGATGTTATGCCTGAGATAAATCTCTATAATGAGCACTGGCCCATCCGCACATCCCCGGCGCAGTCTCCACCTGCCAAATTTGTTTTCGCCGGTCAAAACAATGAAAAGAGGAGGGGGGAGGCTATCGATTCGATTGTAGCGGGCGGCTGCATTATTAGCGGTGGGCAGGTGATCCGTTCTGTGCTGGCCAGAGGAGTGAGAGTGCACAGCCTTGCGGTAGTGGAGGATTCAATTCTGTTTCCCGATGTGGAGATAAGTGAAAAAACACAGATCCGTCGGGCAATAATTGACAGAGGCGTAAGGGTTGGTCCGGGAGAGAAAATCGGTTTTGATCTGGAGCAGGATGCAAAGCGGTATTTTGTAACAGAGAGTGGAATAGTTGTGCTGGGACAGGCATCCAGAAACCTTCAGGTATAAGGTTGCCTTTGAAGTACCTTTGTGGTATAATCTGATTGTAGTTGCTTTTATGCTGGCCAGGCCGCATATTTTAAGTAGTAATTTTCTGTGGATGCTGTATTTACCTTGTTAAAGCGGTTAAATGAATATGTCGTACAGAACTGAAGCGTTGTATTTCCGGGATATTACCCGTTTCCAGATGCTCACTGATGAGCAGGAACGTGAACTGGTTATAAGTGTTCAGAAAAATGAAACAGAGGCTGTAAACAAACTGATTACTGCCAACCTGAGGTTTGTAGTCAGTGTTGCGAAGCGTTACAGGGGCAGAGGGCTTACCTATCTTGAGCTTATAAATGAGGGTAACCTGGGGCTCCTTAAGGCTGCCTCCAGATTTGATCTGAACATGAACGTCAAGTTCATCTCTTATGCGGTATGGTGGATCAGACAGTCGATCCAGAAGGCGCTTTTTGAGCAGGCCGGTACTGTGCGTATACCGCCCAATAAAATCGCACTTATTCACAAATTCAAACAGGCTCTTGACCGCAACTGTGGTGATTTTGGCAAGACAATCAGCATGGATGAATTTCGGGACCATGAAGCGGAAATTGTGGATGTTATGGAGAAGCTCAGGGGAATCTCACTTGATGCACCTGTGAGCAGCGGCAAGCAGGATGAGGAACCGGGGAAAACCCTGCGGGACGTGCTTGGAGAAGACCCGGATCAGGACGGTGAGAGCGCACGTAAAGAGCTGGGATTGGTTCTTGACAGCGTACTGGGTAATATCACAAGCAGGGAAGAACGGATATTAAGGATGTACTACGGTCTGAACTTCTCCCGTCAATTTACACTTGAAGAAATTGGAAAAGAGCTCAGCCTTACACGTGAACGTGTGAGACTGATCAGGGATCGTTCCCTCAGAAAGCTGTTTCAAAATCCTTTGTCCAGAGCAAAACTGACACCTTTCTTTAACGATTCTTTTTAACAGAGAAAACCCATGGCATTTTTCTGGCGCCATAAAATTCTAAGCCTGATCATCATGGCGCTGGTTTTCTACTGGTTTTATAATCCATCAGGGCGCTTCGGCATTGCACGGCAGAACTTCGTAGTCTACAATAAAATTCCGGTCGCTTTCTTTGATCTCTTTGTAAAGCCCAACGGCGGAATGGCTGTTGAACTTGACCTGCGGGAAAAAACTAATGTCAAATACTGGTTTGATAATCATCTGCCTTCTTATAAGAGAACAGACACTGATCTGACTCTTTTAGTGGGAACAGGATTTGATTCCGTGGCTTTTGAACTGGACAAAAAAATGATTTCAGTGCTCAGGGAACGCCGGATCATTATCCGCCAGATGCCCTCCGGGGATGCTGTAGCAGCCTATAACACAATGAAAGAGAGCGGTAAACCGGTTGCTGTGCTGCTTAAGGTAAAGTAAGCTAAACAACACTAAAACAGTTTTATGTTCTGTTGTGTCCCCGAAAGCGGGTCTGGTCGATCCGTCTGCCACGGTCGCCTTCGATTGTGCAGTGTTATCCTTGTCTCTTCAGAGTTTTCGATACTGAATCCGATGCCAAACCCGATTGTCATAGCGACCTTGGGTGGGAAATAGATTCCCGTACAACGGCAGCGCCGTAGAAATTGCAGCCGGCTGAAGCGGAAAATGAATCTTTAGAGGTACCCTAGAATATTTTCAGTAAAAAATACCAGTTCCTCTTTGTACAAAACTATATTAAAAATGTTTTCACGTCTCTCAATCTCGCATTTCTTTATAATCTCATAGTTTTCAGTTCCGGAAGTATCCTTACCATTTCTCATTTGCTCGTTATTAATCTGATCAAAGGAGAATGATATTTCCACTCTTCTATCTCTGATTACTGAACCGTTTGACGGGGTGAACCCAAACGGATGCAATATCAGTTACGATGCTCAATTTGAAGCACTCAGGAATGAGATCTGCAGAACTGGTGATATCAATTTTGACCTGGTTGAACAGAATTCGCTCACTTTGCTAAAGGAAAAATCAAAAGATCTCCGTGTAATTGTCTATCTCAGTCTGGTTTACCTGCGTAATGAAGAGTGGGAAAAGTACGTCGATGTGTTTGAGGGCCTTTCGGTTATTGCAGAACGGAATTTTGATCTGCTCTACCCCGATCGTGAGCGTGCCCGCTTATTGGCACTAAAGTGGTTATCTGAAGATCGATACACGGGTTTATTAAATGGCAAGAACCCCGGGGTACAAAATCACGGAAATGTATTGAGGCTGTTAAAGGCGTTGCAGAAGCTCAGATCGGTGCTTGAAAAGAAATTTGGTGAGCGCTCCCCGTTTCCAGCAGGTCTCCTGAATACAGCAATGGAATGGCAGATAAGTACAAACCCTGCGGTTGCGGTTTCTTCCTTGGCAGGATCAGAGATCGACGTGAAGTCTGATATTGATCAAAAACAGATTCAGAACCGCATAAAAGAGGATGCCCGACTTCTGATTGAAAAGGAACCCTTGAAGGGTTCCGGTTACAGAATCATGCGAAGCATCAGGTGGGATCTTCTGAAAAAGGCTCCGCCATCTGAGAATGGAAAGTCTTTGATAGGCGCTCCTGATCCGGGGCAGAGAAATATGCTCTGGACATTATGGGAAAAAAAAGAGTGGAAGAGACTTCTTGAGAAGAGTGAAATCGAATTTTGGCGTGGTGCGGGGCATGTATGGCTTGATCTTCAGCGCTATATAGCTGCAGCCTGCAGCGGTCTGGGATCTCAGTACTGCGAGGTTAGGGATGCTGTAATAGTTGAAATGGCGTGCTTACTGCAAAGAGTTCCGGAGCTGCTTACGATGTCATTTTCAGACGGGACCCCATTCTGTGATGAAGCAACAAAATGCTGGGTAGAACAAGATGTGATAAAGGTAAGTGCAGATGAAGATTGTTCCGATGATCTTTCTGTAAATGGAGAGGACAGCTTTGGAATGCTGCAGAAGAAGGCTGATGTTTTGTGTGCTGAAGGAAAGTATGAAGAGGCAATCGGTCAGATTAAATCTTGTAACGGGATGACTGGCGGAAGAGAGAATTTCAGGAGATCGCTTCTGATAGCTGGTATTCTTCTTAAGGCCTCACAGGCCGATTCTGCTGTTTTAATACTTGAGTCGCTCAGCACAAAAACGGAACAGATTGACCTTGACTTGTGGGAGCCAGAGCTTGCGATTGAAACCGGAGTGCTGCTTTTGAAAGCTTACCGGGAGGCGAAGATGTCTGCAGAAATAAGGCAGAACAGGCAAAAGCTTGTTTTGAACCGGATCTTGCGGTTAGACCCTGTAAAATGGCTTCATATAAACAAACAATAGAAAGGCAGGTAGCTTATGTCGGGAAGTTTTCAGAATGAAATTCCTGCTGCAAGAATCAATCTAAAACTTGATGTAGGAAAAGGTGATGCGAAAAAGAAGATTGAACTGCCGATGAAGCTTCTGGTAATGGGAGACTTTACCGGACAAGAAAAGGAAAAGAGAATTTCCGAACGGGAGAAAATCTGCATCAACAAAGAGAATTTCGGGCGGGTTATGGAGAGTATGAATTTGAAGGTTGACTTTGCAGTAGAAAATAAACTTTCCGGGCAGGGTGACCTGAGGGTCAGTCTTGAGATAAAGGACATGGATTCATTCAAACCGGGGAATGTTGCCGGAAATGTACCCGCATTAAGCAGGCTTCTTGCTGCACGTAATCTACTTAAAGATCTCAAATCAAACCTTCTGGACAACAGGGAATTCAGGAAACGGCTTGAGGAGATTCTGAGGACCCCTGCTTCGATGAAACTGCTTCAGGAGCAGTTACAAAAAATTGTTCCGGAAGCTCAGGAACAGCCTGCATGAACCATTAACCTTCAGGAGAACCTTATATGGAAGCTCAGTTGGAAAACCCGGTCAATTCAGAAACAGCCCGGGGGCTCGATTACATATATCAGACGATGAACCTGCCGATTCCGCAAAGCACGGTTGATATCTCCGGATTCAGAAACGCAGAGGCTCTTGCTGAGAGTAATGCAAATGAAAGGATTGGTGCTGCGCTGGCATTTTTTATTCAGAGCATTCTCAGCTCACCTGTTGCAATTGATAAAATTGATAAAGTGGTACTTGATAACCAGATAGCTGAGATCGACCGGCTGATCTCGCTTCAGCTTGATGAAATTTTGCACAGTCCTGAATTCCAGAAAATGGAGGAAGCCTGGAGGAGCATTAAATTTCTTGTTGACAGAACAGATTTCAGGAGAAACGTAAAAATTGATATGCTGGATGTCAGGAAGGAAGAGCTGTCGGAAGATTTTGAAGATGCTCCTGAGACGATTCAGTCTGGGCTTTACAAGCTTGTTTATACAGATGAGTATGATACTCCGGGAGGAGAGCCCTATGCGGGGATTATTTCAGATCTGGAGTTTGATTCCGGTGCCCCGGATGTGTTCCTTCTTCAGGAGATCTCAAAGGTTGCAGCAAGCTGTCACTGCCCCTTTATTGGGTCGGTCACACCGAAGTTTTTCGGTAAAAGCAATATTGATGACCTGCCAAGAATCGAGGATCTTCACAACTACATGGAACGAAGCGAATTCTTGCGCTGGAATGCATTCCGGCAGTCTGATGACTCGCGGTATGTAGGCCTCACTCTTCCAAGGTTCATGCTGCGGCTCCCATATGGTCCCGATACTTCGCCGGTGAAAGAGTTTAACTATACCGAAAACGTAAATGGAAGTGATCACAGGAAATATCTCTGGGGAAACGGGTCTTTTGCATTCGCGGCAAATATGGTCCGATCGTTTATTGACAATGGGTGGTGTGTGCAGATACGGGGCCCGGAAGCTGGCGGGAGGGTTGGAGATCTTCCGATACACCTGTATGATGCCGGAAAAGGAAAACAGATGAAGATTCCTACAGAGATATTGATTCCTGAAACCCGGGAATTTGAATTTGCCCAGGAGGGTTTTATACCGCTTTCTTTTTACAAAAACCGTGACTATGCCTGTTTCTTTTCCGCAAACTCGGCCCAGAAGCCTCAGGAGTATGACAATCCTGTGGTAAGCGCGAATATGCGGATAAATTCAAGGCTGCCTTACATCTTTCTTGTTTCCCGGATAGCACATTATCTGAAGGTAATTCAGCGGGAAAATATTGGTGCCACAAAAAGTAAAATGGTCCTTCAGGATGAACTGAGTAAATGGGTAAAGAGGCTGGTTACGGAGATGAACGATCCCGGGCAGGAGCTTATAGCATCTCATCCGCTGAAAGCTGCAGATGTGACAGTAAGCGAAATAGAAGATAACCCCGGCTTCTTCTCTGTCACTCTTTCCGTTATGCCGCACTTTCAGATAGAAGGAATTGATATCAGCATATCTCTTGTATCACAGATGCCCAAAGGAAAATAATCTGATAAACTGACCGCACTGGTGGTACATCAAGATTTCTGAAAGCCTTTATGCACAAGGGATAAGTGCAGTTCGCTCTGATCCGGGTGGATAAGTCAGGTAACAACAAGTAAACGCACGAAAGGAGAAAGTATGCCTATTCCAGCTTACATGTGGCTTAAAGATGATGCCGGCAATGCAATAGACGGCTCAGTTGATGTTGCGGGAAGAGAGAAAAGTGTGGAAGTACTGGCGTTTGATCATGAAGTCAGAATTCCTACAGATCCTGACACGGGAAGATTGACAGGTACACGTAAACATGAGGCTTTGAAAGTAGTTAAGGCTGTCGATGCCTCATCTCCGTATCTTTACAAGGCAGTCTGTGAGGGACAGACTTTTTCAACGGTGGAAATAAAGTGGTATCGTATTGATGATACTGGATCTGAAACCGAATACTTCAATCATGTGCTTCAGGGAGTAAAGATATGCTCTGTCAGACCGATAATGTACAATGTTAAAGACTCATCAAAAGAAAGATTCGATCATCTTGAAGAGGTGCAGATGCGATATCAGAAGATAGTATGGACCTATACAGATGGTAATCTTCAGGCTTCAGATGCCTGGAAAGAAGGACGATGAAAATGGGGCTTTGTGCAGATCTGCCTATCAAGAGAGCTTTCTCAATGAGCAGTGGGGAGGGATCCGGATTTTTCCGGATCCCTCAATGTCTTCTGTACTATCTCCCAGAGGGTCTCCATAGAGAATGGTTTACGCAGAAAATTGACATCATTATCGAGAATACCTTTATTGGTGATGATGTCATCGGAGTACCCTGACATGTAAATGACTCTGATTCCGGGTGCTGTTTTTGCAATTTCATCGCAGAGTTCTTTGCCGTTCATCTCAGGCATTACAACATCAGTGATCACTATATCAAATTTCCTTTCATTCTTTATTATCAGATCCAGAGCAAGTCTGCCGTTTTGCGCTTCAGTAACAGTAACCCCTTTGCCTGTAAGAAACCTGCTGATTGGTGTGCGGACTATCTGTTCATCTTCAACAAGGAGAATAGATATACCGTTTATTTCCGGCTGGCATGCTGCCGGTTTCTGTTCAGGTAAAGCAGTTTCTTCAAACTCTGAACACTTTGGAATAAAGATTAGAAAAGAAGTGCCTTTATCAGGCTCTGTTTTGACCTGAATAGTTCCTCCATGCTGCTTTACGATACCATATGCAGTCGCAAGGCCCAGTCCTGTTCCTTTGAATTTATCTTTTGTGGTAAAAAAAGGTTCAAAGATCTTCTCTCTGGTCTTTTCATCCATCCCAATGCCGGTGTCGGTTACTTTCAGCAGAATGTAGTTTCCTTCAGGAAGATCTGGAGAGAGAGAAGCGGGTTGTAAATTCAGGATGGTTTCAGACGTAATAAAAGTCAATTTGCCGCCATCCGGCATGGCATCTCTTGCGTTAACTGCCATATTAAGCAGTATCTGCTCTATTTGAGACACATCAGCTTTGATATTTCCAATGTCAGGTGATAGTTGCATTTCAATGGTAATATTCTCACCAATCAATCTTTGCAGCATTCCTGAAATGTTTTCCAGTATGCTGTTGATGTTGACGACCTTTGTCTGGAGGAGTTGTTTTCGGCTGAATGCAAGAAGCTGGTTAACCAGATTTTTTGCTCTGTCAGCGGCTTTGATAATTTCAGTTAAATCGTCAGTTATCTCCTGACCGGTTTCTGCTTTGTGTAAAGCAAGATCTGCATAGGCCACAATAGGCAATAGAATGTTATTGAAATCGTGTGCCACACCGCCTGCAAGTTGTCCGATCACTTCCAGTTTCTGTGATTGCCTGAGCTGCTCTTCGAGCTGGACGCGTTCAGTGATATCCTGCAGAACAAGAACCATACCTTGAAGCTTTCTATCTTTTGAGATAAGTTGGGCACTGCTGCAGCTTACCAGGAGTTCGGTCGAGTCGCGTCCCTTTAAAACCAGCGGTATAACAGAGGAATAGAAGTCCTTGACTGAGATGATATATGGAAGCAGGTTTTCTTCTGTATCTTTTTTCGACAAGCAGCATAATTCGCCAAGATTTTTTCCCAGGCCCTGGTATAAACTCCATCCGGTCATCTTCTCTGCTGCCGGGTTCATGCGTACAACTGACCCGGCGTGATCAGTCACAATTACAGCGTCTCCAATACTGTTAAGAGTGATGCTGAGGTTTTCTTCATTTCTCTTCAGTGCTTCTTCTGCTTTGAGCTTTTCGGTAACATCATTAATCAATGCTATCTGAGTCTGTCTTCCGTTCTCAATCTCCAGAGAGTGAGAAATGATTTCAACCCGGAAGATTTCTCCGTTTTTTTTCCGGTGATGTGCTATATCGGATTTGTGCTGGCCGCTTCTGATCTCTTCTATGAATAGTTCCATAAGAGGATAGTCATTGAGAGGCCTGAGATCCCTGACTGTCATGGAAAGGAATTCCTCTTCGGAATATCCGTAGACATAGATTGCGGCATTATTCACAGAAAGAATTTCCAGCGTCTGAAGATCAAAAACCATCATAGGATGGGGGTTGACCTGAAAGAGCTGACGGTAGTTTTCTTCCGATTTGCGCAAATCAATCTGGCTCTTTCTGATTCTTTTCATTGCCACAAGTACAAGTACGAAGAGAAGTGTGGCAATTACGGCTATAGCTGTTCCGGTTACAAAAAGCCACAGTGATCCATTTTTAAGATTCCTGAAGTAGCTTTTCGGAGCGACCTGGACACCAATATCCCAGTCTACACCAAGTACATTGAAACTGAAATTGTAGCTTTGGGAAGCGGTTGATGGTGAGAAATCAGAATGGTAAGTAGTTCCATTTATGCTGATCCGGGTCTGGAAATCATCTCTGTTAACAGAAGACAACACCACCTGTAAAAGTTCCTGCATATAAAAGGTACCTGCAATCAATCCAGTGATAATTTTTTCACCAGATCTTTCTATTATCACAGGATACCAGATAACCATCCCGAGCCGCCCATTATTAAACCGTAAAGGTGGTGAGCACAGTGGGCGTTTTTCAAGGAGCACTTTTCTGTGCAGTTCTTTTCGCTCTGGAAAGATGGAGAGGTTAAAATTTTTGAGGTCAGGTCTTCTTTGCAGTGGCGCGGAAATTAGTACAGTACTGTTTGTGTCGAGGAAATTAATTGTATGGTAAACCGGTTTATGGGTTGCTATTTTTGTCGCATCTCTCAGGAAATTTGCCTCCTGATTCTCTTCCAGATAGTTGGGCCACAGTTGAGCCAGAATCGCGATATCATTTTTATACTCAAGGAGCCGGCCTTCAATCTGATTAGCCAATTGCTGAAGAGTGTTCTGAGACTGGCTGTAAATCAGATTTCTGTTAAGGAATTCAGCATTGCGGAATGTGAGCACATTCCATGACATCAGAAATATAAACAGCACGCAGGAACTCAGCACCGGATTGAGATCTAATGCCAGATTGCGGATTCTGCGGATCATTTGCCTCTCCTGATGTGAGAGCGGAGATTAGATCAGTTCATACCTGACTTATGCACCCCGATCAGGGCAAATTGCACTTATCCTTTGTGCAAAAAGGATTTTACAAATAGCAGATGTTTGACCAGTGTGGTGCACATGCGATTTGTTCAAATCTTTCTGCCCAGGATCTAAATGCACTCCGATTTTTTCCGGATGTATAAGTTAGCTTATATATTCTGAGAGATCGTCAAGAAACTGGCTTGAGAACAGGAATTTTCTCAATGATGCCAGATCATCATGGAAAATCCGTTTATTATCGTATATCCGGAACTGCTTCACCAGCTGGCTGTATATTCTCCTGGTCGCTTTACCCATTGTGGGGGCATTACGGAAAGAGAGAGCCTGAAGCTGGGCGAGAGTTTCCAATGTCAGCACATGCTTTGCATTGCTTACTGCCTTGAATGCCTTTCTCGCTGCAACGGTACCCATGCTCACTACATCCTGGTTTGTCGCATTGCAGGAAATCGATAGCGTGCTTACGGGATTTGCCAGTTGACGGTTTTCTGCGGTCGTGGATGTTGCCAGATACTGGGCACCCATGAATCCCATGGCCAGTCCAGGTGTTTCCGGGATAAGATGCTCGGGGAGGCCTTCGTTGAGCTTGCCATCCAGAAGCTTATTGAGTCTTCTCTCTGAAAGTGTGCAGAGCTCTGAAACAGCCATGCAGAGAGAATCCATATTGAACCCGATGCTCTGGCCATGAAAATTGCCGCCGTGGATAACTTTTTTCTTCTCTGGAATAATTATGGGATTGTCGTTTGACGAGTTAGCTTCGGTCTGTATTGTCTTAACGGCATAATCGATTGCCTCACTGACAGGAGCAAGAATTTGAGGCGTGCACCTGATCGAATAGACATCCTGCACATTTATGCTGGTCTGGTATACAACTCCCTCGGTCTGCTGTTTTCTGATCTTCTCATGCATTTCAGATCTCAGCATTATGTTTTTTGAACCTTCGTAAAGATCGCGAATAATGGAGGCAATCTGTATCTGTCCGGGATGCGGTTTAACTTTGTGCAGATCCTCATCGAATGCGTCATCTATGCCGCCGAAAATTTCGATTGAAAAAGCGGCGTTGATGCAGGCTAGACGGAGGAGCTTTTTTGCTCCAAACAGAGCAAATGCCCCTATGGCAGTCATAGCAGCGGTTCCGTTCATCAGCGCGATACCCTCTTTGAAACTCAGGCGGAAAGGTTTAAGCCCGCACTCCTGGAGCACCGATGTGGCATCGCGGAGTTCCTTTTTGTAAAAAACTTTACCTTCGCCAATAATCGCCAGTGCCACATGGGCAAGGTGTATCAGGTCGCCTGATGCCCCGACACTGCCGCACTCGGGAATATAGGGGGCAATACCGGCATTAATCATCTCTTTGACATGCTCAAGCAGCTCTACCCTGACTCCGGAAAACCCTTTTACAAGGCTGTTGAGGCGCACCGCCATTACCGCAAGGGCAATATATGGTTTCAGTGGATCTCCCAATCCTGCAGCGTGGCTCTTGATAAGATTTACCTGAAGAGTTTCGATCTCATTATCATTTATAATTTTGTTGCACATGGGACCAAAAGAAGTGTTGACTCCGTAGATAATCCGCCTCGCCGCAACTTCCTGCTCGAGAAATTTTCTGGAAGCTCTGCAACGGTCAAGGGCTTCAGGGTCAAGGGCAACTTTCCTGTCACCTATTCCAATTGCCACAATTTCTTCTATTGTCAAATCCTGTCCGTTCAGGACAACTGCCGGAGTGTTTTTCATTTGCATTCCTTAAAGAGATAAATTAGAAACTTCAAATTAGCAGAGTAAGAAAATGAAAATAAAACATGCGCTCTCTTTAATTCCAATTGAATTTCAGCTTTACTTGGCTGTATTTTTAATGAGTGAAAGGATCATGATGTGAATTCTAAAGTAGTGATAGTTAAATGTGGTTCTTATGATCAGGAAGAAGTCAATTCCGCAGTGAAACGCGGGATAGAGCTTCTTGGAGGATCGGAGAAATTCGCTTCTCCTGGTGAACGAATCCTTTTAAAGCCTAATGTGCTGTGGGGAACCGACCCCCAACGTTGTGTTGTCACACATCCGGCCGTATTTCAAGCTGTGGCTCTTCAGTTCAAAGAAACTGGTTCATCTTTACTGTATGGTGATTCCCCGGGTGGGGTTCAGCCTGCAATGCATGCACTTAAAAAGGCGGGATTCCATGATGTGGCTATGGAACTTGGAATTGAGCAGGGGCAGTTTGATCACGGTAAAAGAGTCTCTTTTCCAGACGGGATTACAAGTAAGGTTCTCTTTATTGCAGACGCGGTTCTTTCATGTAACGGGGTGATCAGCCTGCCTAAACTGAAAACTCACGGTTTGACCAGAATGACAGGTGCAGTAAAGAACCAGTACGGATGCGTTCCCGGCATTGTAAAAGGTGAGTATCACGCAAGATTCCCTGATATCGATCAGTTTTCGCAGCTTCTGGTGGACATAACCCGTTTTATCAAGCCAAGACTTTACGTTATGGATGCGGTCAATGCAATGGAGGGAAATGGCCCCCAGAGCGGAGATCCTAAAAAAATAGGAGCCATTCTTCTTTCAACTGACCCTGTAGCGATAGATTCTGTCGCGTGCAGAATAATTGATCTGGACCCCTCTTATGTTCCTCCTGTGAGAATAGGTGCTCAATGCGGGCTGGGGTATTCAGCGCAGGAACAGATTGAGATTGTCGGTGATCCTGTAGATCTCTTTATTGACAGATCGTTCAATGTCGTCAGAAAAGCTCCCCCTGCAATTCCCAGGACAAGGCTGCTTCAGGCCCTCAGGAAACATTTCACACCTCGTCCTGTAATCAGAAAAAAGCTGTGCACAAGCTGCCGTCGCTGTGTTCAGGTTTGCCCGGTAGACCCCAAAGCCATAGCTGTCAAAGAAAATTCCAGGATCCCACGCTATGACTACTCGCTCTGCATACGGTGTTTCTGCTGCCATGAGATGTGTCCCTCCAGGGCTATTTATATTGACACACCAATTCTTAAAAAACTGCTTCCTTTTGCATCATATATTTCACTCTTCATTTCCAATTTATACAGCAAAATGCAGAAAAAGGTGAGCGGATGATAGTGCCTTTGTTTCCAGGTGATCCAAAGAAAAATGACGGGCTGTTTATATATGGAGCCTTACAGCCAAAACCATTCGTCTTTGTGTATGAACAGCCAAAAATTGAGGTTGTACACGGACCCTCCTGTAAACCCAGGGAAGAGATCTTTCTTGAGAACTGCGAAGAAGATGATGTTGATGTAATGGAGAGACGAGGGGGGGGAGGGACAGTAGTGCTTTCCCCGGGAATGGTGATTACAATAGTAGTAGGGCAGAGAAAAGGTGAGACAGGGCTGGAAATCTTTAGAAAAGTTCAGGGAGCAATGATTACAGTGCTAAACGATCACGGGATAAAAGCGATAGAGCACAAAGGTACAAGCGATCTGGTAATAGATAACCGTAAGTTTCTGGGAAGTTCGCTTTATCTTGGATCTAATCCCAGACTTTTTTATTACCAGGCAAGCCTTATGGTTGACTCTGACCTCCAACACTTGAACCGTTATCTGAAACATCCACTTAAAGAACCGGACTACCGGCAGGGCAGAGGACACGAGGAGTTCTGCACAACTCTTAAAAATGCAGGTTTCAACTACTCTGCTCAGAATATATGTGATATTTTCAGAAACGGACTTCCTGAACACCTGTGAACGGAAAGTATATTTGTAAAGAATTTATGATCCGGTCCTGAACCTGAAAACCCAAAGGGCTATTTTGTCTGCAAAAGTACTACTGATAAGCATTAACCGCTGCCGCAATCCTTATCCTGTTTTTCCGCTGGGTGTCTCCCACATTGCCGGTAAACTTAAAGAAAAAGGTTTTGCAACAGAGATTCTGGATATGAGTTTTCAGAGCCCGGAACTGGAATCTGTGATCAGCCGTTTTTCGCCGGATTTTATCGGGCTTTCACTGCGGAACATCGATGATGTCAGGATTGATAAAACGCAGTTTTTTGTTCCTGACCTGAGTGAAACAGTACGAAGGATCAAGCTTGTCAGCAAATCAGTCTTGATTCTGGGCGGAAGCGCCTTTTCGCTTTTCCCCGAGAAGCTGCTCCAGATGAGCGGTGCTGATTATGGTGTGGTAAGTGAGGGTGAGGCTTCGCTTATTGAGCTGCTTAATATGCTCTCAGGCACACAGAAAGATGCAGGCTTAAAGCTTCAAAAAATTCCGGGCCTGGTCTACAGATCCGGCCAGTCTTTCAGAAAAAATCTTCCGGCGGTGCTGCCTGTTTCTGAAATCACAACTCCCTACCGTTCTTTAGAGATAACCCGGCACTACCTTCAATCCAGCGGTGTTATGAATGTGCAGACTCAGAGGGGATGTCCATTTACATGCTGTTATTGCACCTATCCTCTCATTGAGGGTGACAGGGCAAGATTCAGAAGCGCACAGGCGGTTGCCGAGGATGTAAAGGATGCTTTGAGGTCGGGAGCAAAATACATCTTCATAGTAGATTCAGCATTTAATACCGACAACGCTCATGTTGCAGGAATATGTGAAGAATTTTTGAAAATTGATGAGAAATTCGAGTGGGGATGCTTTCTGCGCCCAAACGGATTAACTCCGGAACTGATGAACCTTATGGCCAGGGCCGGGCTCAGGCATATTGAATTCGGGTCAGACAGTTTATGTGACAGTGTACTTGAGAGTTACAGTAAAGGGTTTACATTTGAGGAGATTCTCTATTCAAGTGAGCTTGCAAGAAAAGAAGATGTTCACTACTCACATTTTCTTATAACCGGTGGACCCGGGGAAACCGAGGAGACTCTCAGACAGAGTTTTAAAAATTCCCTCTCTTTCAGAAAGACCGTTATATTCCCCTTTACAGGAATGCGGATTTATCCTGGGACTCCTTTTTATGAACGGGTTCTGCAGGAGAAATATATTTCTCCTGAGGCTGATCTGCTTGAACCGGCATTTTATGTCTCTCCTCTTATATCAAGAGAGAGAATCGCGGAGCTCCTTTGTGAATTTCATCAGAAAAGTCCCAACTGGGTAGTCGATGATCTTTCCCCGGAGCAGATAAAAGTTATGGAGTGGCTCCGTAAAAAAGGGATAAATGGTCCGTTATGGGAATTTCTGGCAAGGTAAAAAGGAAATAAAGGGTAAACAATGCGAGTCGTTCTCTTTCATCCACGCGGCTACCGGATTACTCCCGGTGTTAAAAATGTCGGATCACTTGCCTGCGTTATGCCCCCTGTCGGGCTCGCCTCAATAGCATCTGTGCTCAGAAAAGCCGGTCACGAGGTTTACATCTTTGATGCCGCGCTGCAGTACACAGTGACAAACCGGGAATGGGCAGAGCGTATCTGCAGATTGAACCCGGATATGATCGGGTTTTCCGCCACGACAGTAGCATTTTATGAAGCGTATGATGTCTGTTTGCTTGTAAAGGAAATCTCTCCCGGTATCAGGACTGTCTTTGGAGGGGTTCATGTATCGTGGGGTAAAGAGAAGATTCTGGAGAAATTTCCGGCAATAGATTATGTGATTACCGGTGAAGGGGAACAGGCAATAAAGATGCTGGCGGAGGGATCCAGCGATTACGATTCTATTTACTTCCGCAATGGCAGTGAGATCTGCAGAGGCACACATACTCTTCAGCCCTGTGTTCTTGATGAACTGCCTTTCCCGGCGTATGATCTTCTCAAAGGTTTTCCACGTAAATACCTCATGCCCCTTTTTGGATACCCCCGACACCCCGGAGCCAACATCATCTCCTCTCGTGGATGCGTTTATTCCTGCTCCTACTGTGACCGCTCGGTTTTCGGGAAGAGCTTTCGATGGAACTCTCCGGAGTACACTTTTCAGCAGATATTATGGCTGAATCGTGATTTCGGTGTAAAGCATATAAATTTCTACGATGATCTTTTCACTTTGAACCGCAAGAGAGTTGAAGATCTCTGCCTCCGGCTTGCCTCAAGCCGCCTGCCGATAACTTTCAACTGTATCGTGAGAATCGGGCATATCGATCCGGAGCTGATAAAGCTGCTTAAAAAGGGCGGCTGCTGGATGGTATCAGTAGGCATTGAATCGGGGGACCAGAATATTCTGGACACCCACAAAGACGGGTTAACAATAGAGAAAATTCGCAGGGATGTTCAGCTGCTCCATGATTCCGGACTGTGGGTCAAGGGACTCTTTATGATAGGATTTCCAGGCGAAAAAGAAGACTCAATTGTAAAGACCCGCGAGCTGGCTCTTTCTTTGCCACTCAAAGAAGCCAACCTTACTGCATTCACTCCGTTTCCCGGAGCGCCGATCTCCCGGAAAATAGACGATCTGGGGACATTTGAAAACGACTGGTCAAAAATGGACTGCGTTCAGTTTGTGTTTGTTCCCGGGGAAATTCCGCAAAAAAGCATTCTGGAACACCATTACGGTGAATTCTTCAGGAGTTTCTACAGCCGCAGTTTCATGAAAAAGAACGTATACCCCCGTATGCTCTTTCAGTCACCCCACAGTTTCTGGCGACTGATAAAACACGCTCCGGAGTTTCTGAGCTACAGACGAAAACTTATATCGAATTGACAATTAAGTCTGGAGAGGCAGACAACTCTTATCCGTAACGTCCCTCGATATATTCTGTGGTTCTGGGGTCAAGCG
>Ga0123335_1002226_pt1 | contig 29478 bp, 26 predicted proteins | sample BiotimSIPDNA_2_FD_89707 | JGI IMG/M metagenome (GOLD analysis project Ga0123335, IMG submission 89707) | Anaerobic biogas reactor microbial communites from Washington, USA - Biogas_R2 time_0 SIP DNA | ecosystem: Engineered > Bioreactor > Anaerobic > Unclassified | place: Washington, USA... | reverse complement strand
GACCACATTGCGCCCGAAGAGGCGGGGCAGGCCGATGCCCTTACGGCACTTAAACAGATTGCCACTGCCGGAGAGGATGCGGGACAGACCGGTGACGACGGCGTCTTTATAGCCGGCCCGGCGCCAGCTCGACGCCCCCTTGACCAGGGGGATCGCGTCATAGAGATCCTGGAGGCATATTTCTGTGGAGCGGTTCGATTGGCTCATGTAGCGATTTCGCAGTTCGATGCAGATCTGGGCCGCTTGCTGAAGGATTTCGGTGCCGTAGATCACGCCGATGATTTCGCCGATCTGTGGGACGAGCGATGGAAGCCATGTTTCGTACGTCAGACCCGGCGGGGGCGAGAGGTCGATGCCGACATCGGAACGTTCGACATCGATGTAAAGCACAGCCAAATCGCTGGCCCAGTTCTTGAATTCAAGCTTTGGATCGACCAGGAACCAGGGGATTGGCGGATTGGCCGCATTGAGCTGCTTGCACAGGTGAATAATGAATCGGGTTTTGCCTGCGCCTTGGGGACCGGTAACGAGCAGGCCCCGCGGCAGAGCTGTCCACGGGACCTTCCAGGGCACGCCGTCCACTTGGTCGAGCAGGTGCAGGTCGCCGTCGGCCAGAAGCTGGGGCGGGGCCAGTGGGCGAAAGGCGTCGCCAGTGCGCATATCCTCGATGCGGTCGGCCTCCAGGACCATGCGCAACTGGTCACGGGCCCATTGGCGGTTGGAGTCACTGCACAGCGCCGCTTTCTCGATGAGCCACTGCACGTATGGGTCGTGGAGTTTCTCGCGACGCCGTAGTTCATTTTCCAAAGCCAGGAGTTCTTCGTCCGGCTCGAGGGATGTGAATCGATGCGACGGTTGCTCGAAGAGATAGCGTCGAGTTGACGGATCTTTGTTTCTGCCCATAGCAAAATCCTCCCAACGTGTGAATGAGTAATGGTTCAGCGAGTACACGGCCGCGGCCTGCCCCAGGCCAGCCGGTCGGGCCGGTGTCAGCGCCAACGGCAAGAAAAGGCAACGGAGGAACATGATCTGGACGGTTCGAAGCATGGCGCTACTCCTGCTTGTTCTCTCGCTCGTCGCGCTCGGTAGGCTCACCGAACAGGTACATCACAACGCCGAACGCCTTGGCGATCGTGCCTTGCCGCGCTGCGCTCTTGGCCGTGTCGGGGTCGATGTACTGGATGGTCCCGTCCTCGGCGGTCACCTTCCTGGAATGCCGGGGGCAACACAAGTGGCCGGACGTAGTCATGCGGGCGCACTCGTTGCAGACGAGTGAGAGTCGCTCGGCCTGGAGCGGATCGAGTTCGCCCTTGTCGACAAGGGGTTGGTATTCACGGACGCAGTAGGTGCACAGGCCGGCAATCGCTCGGCCATGGGGCCCCTCCTCGGCGCTGGCTTGAGCGGTCGCGTGATGACCGCAGCCCAGAACAAACCCACCCTGGTCTTCAAGGCAGTGGATGATCTCACCATCGGCGCCTACGTATCGCCTGTCCACGCGGCGCAGTTGGTTGAGAAGGCCGGCGATGGAGCTGACCTCGACGTTTCGCTCCAGGGGTCGGACGGACGAGCCCGTGCCCGGCTGCGACGACACGGCTGGCGGGGCAGGCTGGACGTTTGGGGTCGCCGCGTTCTTCGGCGAACGACGAAGCAGAATGTCCAGAAGACTCATAGCCAGGGCTCCGCAAAAAATGCCAGCCAGAGAAATTGCGCCAAGCGAAACGCACAGAAACAGACCGTATATGTCGCAAGGCTTGCGACCGTCATGCCTATGGTCAAAACGAGCATGTAGACAACTGCCTTGAAGAACGATTCAATGGCTTCGAAGATTCTCTTGATCATTTTCGATCGTCCTTTCATCCGAATGGTTTCTTCTGCCCATCGTCACTGGCCGAGGCGGGGCGGTTAACCGTGCCTGGGATTGCCGCCGTATCGGCGGCCGGCGGCTGGGTTAATTTCCCTTGTCAATGCTCAGTGGTGGGTCTTTGTCTGAGAGCACGGCACTTGCTATATATGACGTACTCGTCTCGCGGCCTGTTCCATAACATGTGCCAGTAAAAGGCTTTATAAACTTTATAAAGTCCAGGCTGTGGAAGTAAGCAATTCCATCGCCCGGCCATCGACAAAAACGTGACACAGAACATGTGGCTCAACAATGAGAACAGGTGGTTCGTGTGACGCTCGTCTGTGACATGGGTCTGTAGACAATAGAGCGGATGCGCGCTAAGATCATGCAGGCCCAACGGTTCAGATTCGGAGACCAAAGATTGAGGAAGTCATCATGGACTTCGTTGAATGCCCAAAAAGCACATTGCGGGTAGACTGGACAGGCCAGTTCTTGGATTTTCAAAGGAAGACCGGCGAATTGGTCCGTGTGCGTTTCCTGAGACTGAACAGCAAGAACAATTGGTTCAAGTACTGTTGCGCTATAGCGATTGTCCAGGAGTACTGTACGCGTGACGGTCAAGACAGCAGCTGGCGGGGTGTCGAGGATACGCTTGCGAGTAAGATTGTGGAGCGCTTCGGGTGGTCAATGAAACCGTCGACGCGATCGCAGTATTGGAGCTATTATTTTCCTTGCGGGGAAGAGGCGCAGACCCCGCTGACTGAAGTACAGGTTCTTCAGCCTGGTGGAACGGTGGAGAAGACTTCAGCGAAAGACGTGTTCTCCAGGCTTGATGGATACGTCTTGGGTGAGCCAGAGAAACAAGCTGGCGCGAAGCACGAATTCTGGCGAATTGAGTTTGTCAACCAAGATGAAGAATATGACCGGTTCCAAACGGCGGTGCTACAGCTTATTGGTGCCGGTGTACCTACTCGACTTGAACCTGACCTGGCTGAGCAAGTCCTGTCCTACCTGGAGAAGCTTGAAGAGGATTGCGCCGAGCTGCCGTATTATTTCCCGGATCACCTGAGACGCGAGGGCGAATCTGCCTTTGATAAGATACGACAAACCGTACGGGTCATTGAAGATCTTAGGGCGTTTGATAAATGGCTGGCGGAGGAACGCGAGCGCCTGCGCCGCGCGGGCATTCATCCGGAGGGACTGTCGTACGGCCCCAATAGGGGGTTACCTGGAGAGATGGATGAGAGTTATGGGCGTGGGCCTTCACCGGCAGTGATTGCCTGGGACGAACAGGCGGGCCGTCGATTCCATCAGGTGACAATCCTTGGGGACCCTGGCTTTGGCAAGAGTTGGCTACTCCGTTACGAGGCTCGTCGGCTGGCTAAACGGGCAATCGAGGCACTGACGAACGGTGGAGGCAGTGTAGATGATATCGACCTGCCCATATTAATGCGCCTGCCGGATTTGGCGCACAGAAAAGGCACGTTCGAAGATATCATTGTCACGCGGCTGCGGCAGAAACATTCAGGTAGTTTCGGCGATTTTGTGCGCACACGGATGGCGTCAGGCCATGTCATTCTGCTGCTGGATGCTTGGGACGAAATTGGGGATCTGGATGCGCGACGGAAACTCAGGGACAAGATACATGATTGTCAGCTTCCGAGTAGGGTCCTGCTGACCTCCCGAATGGTCGGCTACGACCTGACGCCACCGCCACTACCCGATGGCAAGGAAGTGGAGTTGGTTGCTTGGAAGTGGGAGCAGATTCAATCGTTTGTCCAAGTATGGTTTGGTACAGAAGAGCAGAATGCAAAGCCGTTCTTGAGGAAGCTGAGGAAGCATCCCCAATTCCGTGGTCTGGCCAAAATTCCGCTAATGCTGATGCTGTTATGTCGGGCATATCCCGAAGGCGACTTTCCCCAACGTCGGTCAGATGTGTACGAGAAGTGTCTGTGGGGATTGCTCCGGGACTGGCAACGTCACGACAAGAAGAGATACACAGAGATCCAACTGTCTGATACTTATGTCGAAGAGTTGATCGAGGTCTTGGCAGAAGCATCTTTGGGATTGCTTGAGAAGGGCAAGCAACAGTTCAGGGAAACCGATCTCCGCCCAAGCATCGACTCATTCCTCAGCGCCATGAAGCGAGACAGACCGCTGCACGAGTTCGTTCACGAAAAGGCGGATCCATCGAGACTGGTCAAGCGAGTCAAAGATGACGGCGTCCTGAGTTCTGCCACGAGTGACGGCAAAAAGTTGCGATTCCTGCATTTGACTTTCCAGGAGTACCTTGCAGCCAGGGCGCTGGCGAAGAAACCAGATTGCGTTGAGAAAGCACTCAAACACATCTATAACCCAGCCTGGAATCAGGTGCTGGTCATGCTGGGGAGTATGCACGACAAACCAGGTCCATATATCGCTGCGCTGCTTCGCAGGAATAAGGAGGATGTGCTGTGCCGGCCCTTCTTCTTGGCAATTGAAGCCGCTGCGCAGGTCGACTGCAATCAGTTACCCCAGAGGTTTTCTCATGGTATAGCGGACGAGATGGTAAGAATGCGTGCATGCGGGAAGACCAACTATTTGGGGAGGATGGCTGATCATGCCTTTCAGCACCTTCCTCAAACGATAGAGCGTCTAGCTGCCCTGGTTCGCCGGGAATCGCGGACAGCTATTGCCGCCGTCAGCATTTTGGGGGTGATTGGCTCTGAACAGGCGGTCCCTACCCTGCTTGAAGCGATGATGGGCGAAGACAGAGAGCTAAGATTGACGGTAGTCTTGGCGTTGAAGGCGATTGGCTCTGAGCAAGCGGTTCCCGGCTTGGTTACGATTCTACGGAACAAAGATAATGAAGACGTGCTTCGCCGATACGCAGTGTGGGCTTTGGAGGCGATTGGCTCTGATCTAGCAGTCTCGGCCCTAGTTGAACTGTTGCCGGATGACCATGGAAGCGACCTTGGTTCCCGGATAGCATGGGCTTTGGGCAAAATTGGCTCCAAGGAAGCAATTGCGGCACTGCTTACGGCACTGCATGACAAAGATAACAAGAACGATCTTCGCCAAGGGGCGGCGTGGGCTTTGGGGCGCGCTGGCTCCGAGCAGGCAGTCCCAGCTTTGGTGGAGGCAATGCAGGATAAAGATAATGAAGACATTCACGGCGCGTTAGTGTCAGCCTTGAGAGAGACCGGCTCCGAGCAGGCAGTCCCGGCTCTCGTGAAAGTGTTGCAGGACAGAGATGGCAGAGACGATCTTCGCCTAGAGGTGGTGCAGGCGTTGGAGATGCTTGGCTCCGAGCAGGCAATCCCGGCTTTGGTGGACGTGCTGCAAGATAAACACGAGAGAGACGATCTCCGTACAGCTGCAGAGCGGGCTCTAGGGCGCATTGGCTCTGAACAGGCGGTCCCGGTGCTGATGGAGGTTATGCGAGGTGAGAGCAGTAGGTACATTCGCTTGGAAGCGGCTCTTGCTTTGGGGCAAATCGGTTCTGAACAGGCAGTTTCGGCTTTGGTGGAGGCAATGCAGGACAAGAACCTGGACATTCGTGACGAAGTGGTACGAGCACTGGGGGAGATTGGCTCTGAGCAAGCAGTCCCAGTTCTGCTTGAAGCGTTCCATGACAAAGACCTAGAAGACCTAGGTCGCCTGGAGATTACTTGGGCATTGGAGGCGATTGGCTCCAGCAAGATAGTCCTGGCTATGATTGAAGCATTGCGGGATGAGAATAGAGACATTCGTTGCAGTGCAGTTTCGGTCTTGAGGGGAATTGGCTCTGAGGAGGCAGTTCCCGCTCTGCTTGAGGCGCTGCGCGACAAGTATAAGAGCGTTTGCCTAGAGGCTGCGTTGGCTTTGGGGGAGATGGGCTCTGAGGAAGCGCTCCCGATCCTGCTTGAAACACTGCAACATGAAGAGGGTGGATACTACGTTCGCCGAGACACGGTATTAGCTTTGGGGCGTATTGGCTCTGAGAAGGCAGTCCCCGCTCTGCTTGAGGCGCTGCATGACAAGGAGTCGTCACTGCCCGGGACCGTGGCTGATGTCTTGCGCAGGGTCCGGCCAAATCAAGCAGTCCCGGCTCCGCCTCAGCCTTCGAAGGGCCAAGAAAACGGCTTTACATCCCGCGACACACTTGGCTTGTGCGACTATCTGCAATCGCTTGCTGTTTCGTTGGACCGCCTGGCAGATCTTTGTGAGAATCCAAAGAAGGGTGAGTGACGGTATCCAGTTGGTGATTGAGTTTGGCAATGCAGAGAGATAGAGGTTCCGCAGCCGCTCATGAAATCGCTTTCCCTGCGGAACAGGGGGAGGATCTATGAACACCACAAGCGAATCTGGGCGCGAGGTTCAACAAGATCAGAAGTGAGGCAGGGCGAGAAGCAGAGGCGGGACGGCACGACGGAGGGTAGGGGTGGGCATAGACATGGCTATTCGCTGCTGGCGCTATTCTTGGCGGGTTCTGTGCTTGGTTGCTGGGGTCGCGCAGGATCCTTGTCATCCTTGAAGTAGTGCTCCAGTGCGGCTCTGACTGTCTTGCTGGGCGCATCCCGCACCTTGTCGTACAGGTCGTTTGTCAGGTAGATCGTTATTGTTGGCATGTGTAAGACATCGTCACAGGACTATATAAGTATTGCTGTTGTGCAATATATATATTCCAGTGACATAATATTTATATATATGTATGTCTTGTATATAGTATGGAAACGATAACGATCGAAGGCAAGCGCGTCATCGATATCTACGAGAGCTTCGATGGCAGCTACTGGTTCGTGACCGAGAAGTCCTGGAGGCAAGACAGCGTCATTGGCGGCAGGGTGCACGAGGACGATCAGATCCTCTTCGGGTATGTACGGCTGTCGGCTTGCCCGGAGTGTGCCGAGTGGGGTTACTTTTTCGAAGGCGAGCTGAAGAGCCTGGGCCCGAAGGTCTGGAAGGTGCATCGGCAGGACTGGGCGGTCTGCCCACTCGTTGAGGTCCAGGACGTGCCGGGTGAACAGGATGACGGCGGCGGGTCTTCCGCCCGCCGGCCTTCATACTCAAATACTTGTAAGGAGGTGGATGAGAAGATGGAAACCGATACACAACAAAGGGTGGATTCCTATATCTCGCTTTTCGATGGGATCTCAGAGAAGGTCAACAGCGACGCCGTAGCGATTGCGATCCTGCAGGAGGTCTCCAAGGACCGGCGGTCCGGCGAGATACGTACAGAACGAGCCGCGAAAAACGGCGAAGCGAACGCCAACGAGCCGGCGACCGAGAAGCAGAAGAAGTTCATGAAGAAGCTGAACATTGCGTTCCCGGCGAACGTGACCAAGCACGAAGCCTCAGCACTGATCGATGAGGAACTGGCCAAGAATGGTGAGTGAATGCGAAACGGGGCGGGCGGGGCAGCCCGCCCCTGGTGACCTTGGCGGCGCCGCTCGGGAGTGACTGGCCGGGATGCGGCAAGAGTCCCGGGGGGGCCGGGGGCGGCAAATGCGGTGACGGCAGGGTGGATGTCTTGTCGCTGCCTTCATATTCAGACAACTGTAAGGAGGTGGATGAGAAGATGGCTATATGTGACAGGTGCAAGAAGACGCCTTTGGAGTATCGGGAAATCAACCATGCGTACAGAAAGGGCAGGGAAGTCGTGTTGTGTGACGAATGCTATGAAAGGTCTTTGCGCGAGTACCGCCGGCGCAAATAGGGGGGTACCACGGGGTTCGTGGGCCGGTCCGAAACATACGGCGGGCAGATGTGTGCTGCGCGGCTGTGATGCCCGCGATGCGGGTCGGTCGGCTCAGCGCTGCGGTTGAAAGGACGGCGTGGCCGCGCTGTCGCGTTGCGGTGAGTCTTGACGGCTTGGGGCTTTCGGTCGAGATGCACCACCGCTGACGGGGCGGGTTTGTGCGGGGACTTCATTGGCCCTTGTATCCTTGGCGATCGGTGTCATCTGGAGATGTGGATCGGGTGACTGAAGGCCTATGTGGAAGCTATGTACTCAGCGATCAGCTGCTTGGCGTACGCTTCGGCGTTTTGTCTGAGGAGTCGCTTCCGGACGATCAGGACAAACCCATACGGAACCAGGAGCACGAGTGATATGACCACAAGGCGAGTGCTCTTCATCACCGTCGTACCGATGAGGATGTTCACGCAACAGAATGCCAGTGAGAAGAACGATCCTCCGATCACGTTCCTGATGAAGCCATACCAGACGTTGTGCTTGAAGACGAGCTGACCCTTTCCCACCTTCAGAATCACTTGCTTGGCCGCTTCCGCAAGACGTTTCCTCGCATCATCTGGATCGTTGGCCTCGCTAGTCTCGTCCAGCAAAGCGATATCGAAGTCCCGTTTGACGTTCGTGTGGTACTTGTCCTTGTAGGTGCTCGAGTAGGTCGTGTCGGCATACGTCATCAGATACGTAGTCGGAAAGCCAGAAGCACGGATGAAAAACGATTCCTCCAGGAGTTTCGATGCGAAACGGATCACCTGTGAGTAGAAATACAGCGCCACTATACCAAGCGTAATCCCACCGTAGAACTTCAGGCTCAGAAGAAATCGACCAAGCTCCTTGAGTTGTGCATCAGCCGAGAGAAAGAACACGAGCACAAAAGCAGGGAGAGCCGACACAAGAGACGGAAATATCCTGGCAGGTATGCTGTAACTGTCGAACCATTTCTTCATTGCGCTGTCCCGTACATAATCAATCAGAGGGTTGAATCCGATGTTTCCCACCTTCTCGTCATCGCGAGCATTCCACGACCGGTAACATAGACGAAAGAACATACCTCCCAGTGATTGTTGGGATGCGCTCCAACTATGACCATAATCGGCTCTGGGCAGTTGTAGGACTTGTCTTCTGCATTTGCCCGGAACTGCGCGGTATCTACGCCACTCGGATATGGGCGTCCGGATGGGTGGTAGTGCCATTCACCCAGATAGTATCGACGGCGCGCGCGGCGCCACAAGGTCGTAAGCCATCCCTGAAGATCTTCTACACCACGATAGAAAGAGCATCTCCCACTTTGCGAATCCGACGGCGCCGCAGAAGCCGCAGTCACGACGGCACAATCGCGCTTGCGCGTGTAATAGCCGACAAGAATCCCGCCCGTCTCCAGATCGGGGGAGCGTTCGCAAAGAGCCAGTATGCGATCCACTAGCCTGGAAGGTATCCTCAGGCCATAGCATGCATCGCTCGACCAAGCCTCGTAGTTACCCATTGTCATGGTCTTCACGGACAAGTGCGACTCCACAATATGACTTGTTGTTCCATTGCTGCTCAAACACCGCGAGGGTGGCATCCGGTCTATCCGACTGTAACTTCTCTTCTATGTACCTCATAGCCGTAGAAGCAAGGAGCCACATGTCGTCGACCCTAGCCGGAAAAGCTGGATGCCAGCAACCTATCCCCCCGGAGATAGGCAGAGGGCCACCATTGTACTCTCGGCTGTCCTTCAAGAGCCAGCTTCTCACGTGCCTTAAGAAGAACGCCGCTGGGAAATGCTGTCTGTTGGATGTGAATACGTATAGTCTTCTAGCTTGGAGCCCGACTGATACTGAAGCAAGGAAAGGTCTTCCTACCCAGGCAAACTGCTTCAGCAAATGCAGGACATCATCGCTGCCGGTCGTATCCAGGACAATGTTCGCCTGCGCGATTGTGGCAGCTTCCGAACCATCGACGTTTTCGAACCTTTGCGTAATGGCGCTCACCCTAACGTGTGGAGAGATGGCGCCCAGACGAGATGCCAATCTCGAAGCCTTCGGCTCGCCTATATCCAGCGTGCTGAGGGTGTGGCGAGCGAGATTGCCGATCTCTATGCGATCTCCGTCAATGATAGTTACGTCCTTAGCCCCACCCCGAACAATCATCTCAGCTATCATCGAGCCTATAGCACCTCCACCCACGATGGCAACTCGGGAGCCGGTTAGACGCGACGTGAACATGCCGCGATTCAGTATCTCGGTCGCGTGCCAATTCTCCGACTTCTGCCAATTGAGTCTCGTGGCGCCGCTCAGAGTACGATTGTCATTCCTTTGGCAAGCGGAATGGCCCGGCCTGCTGAATCCCGGCGCGGTATCGCCATATCTGGACAGCGGTGGCAGTAGTAAGGCTTGCCAATGGATCTGGCTTGGCTGGACCCCGACATATCTTGGGACCGGAAAACCCAACAGAGCGATATGCTGTCTCCCATCGCGCAAGTGCCTCGATACCTGTCCGATCAACCGCCTAACATTCAGATGCTGTGTCGTCGCCACTCGCAGTAGTTCCCCCCAAGTCATCGGGGCCTGCCAAGGCGGCAGCACGATTACGTCCGAAAAGAGAATCCACACTCCGATTTCCCTCTCCTCACTCCACGCACCCTGCAAGCTTGGCCACGCAATTTCAAACACGCTGCCCCCAGCGGAGTCTTGGAAAGAAAGCACAACACGCGCTCCCTTCAGGTGGGTGGGGATGCCCAAGTTCGCCAGACCACAGTGCCCCGAGCGGTCACGCCATACGTGGTGGCTTTCAGCGGACTCCGAGAACACGACCCTATACGGTGCCCCTGCTGTCTGATAGTCGGGGAGTTCGAACGGATCGCCGGCGCTAATCAACGTGCCATTTGCGGCATCACAAAGCCACTCACAGGTTCTCCGGAGGCGCCAGACGAGCCGTTCACATGCGTTGCAGGGTTCCTCGTCATATGCGCGACGGTTCATGCACGACAGACTGGTCTCGGAGCAGATGCTTCCTGTTCGCCAAGGAAGACCTTCCTTAGGAGGACCGTTGAACAGCTGGTGGTGAAAAGTTGACGTGATGCTCCGCGTTTCGGCTGGCCACAATTGCATGCGCCCGAGCGGGTACTGCCTGTGCACGCACACAAACCAGTCGCTCTCTCTTGGGATCAGGGACTCATCCGACGAGAGAACATGAAGCCTACATCGCAAAGCCCACAGGCCGGGAGGCTCGTACCACCGCCAGTCGTCGACGACGGTAATCCAGTCAACACCATCCAGAGCAGCCCTCGCCTCACGGATACGCTCTGGCACCGTGTTCTTTGCGTTCATCCCCCATACCTGCCCGGGCTGATAGTCGTTTCGCCCTTTCGCTCAGTGAAGCCAATTCCCACACCTTTGTCGTCACCTCCATCGCCAAGCGGATATGCTCGGCATAGCTCGCCGCCATCCGAAGCCATTTCACTATGGCTTCCATCGTCGAGTAGATCGAAGATGTAAGAGTTCCGTTCGGCGCCAGTATGAAAGACATTCTCTCTTCCAGCCTTGGATTTGTACAACTCGACTGCATCATCGTGGGGGTGATCGTGCTTGCTTTCGCTCTGTCTTGGTGCCGATATCACGACATAATCTGGATCGATAGCGTCCAGGCCATCTTGGTAAGGTTCGTCATCTTCCTCATCCTTGAAGAAGCTCCTTGACCCATGATGCGAGGCGGCCAATACAACAGAAGGAAGCCTTTCCTTGTGGTATTCCGTGATACGCTTTTCGAAAGCAGCGCGATCTGCATCGCCTGGCAGCAGTCCCCATCTCTCACCAGTGCCGAATCTGAGCACAGCGCACTGTTCGTGAATACGGCGCGCCCGCGCTTCTGGATCTTCGTCCTCGATATCGTCACAGATATACTCGGCGGGAGCCAAGACGTAGTAACGGGCATCGAATATCGCTTTCTCTTCCCGGCTGCCAAGCAACTTGACCTCACTGCCGCCGTTCTTTTTGACCTTCTCAATGACGGTACATAAGCCCCTGTAGGCTTCGTCGTGTTTCTTCCCTGGCTTGTGTCCGGAATGCCAAACCTCATTGATGGCTACCTTATCAGACAGCTCGGTTATGCCTCTGAGATGGTCGCTATGGGGATGCGTGTTCACAAACACCTCAAGGTCATCCCCATTGAGCAGATCGGAGACTAACGCAGGGACGTCGATTCCCTCATTCTCGCGATCCAGATTGACGTCGACGAGCAGCACTTTCCACGTGTCGCCGTTTCGCACCAAGACAAGGGTGCTTGCACCTTGGCCTACGTTCAGAAAGACAAATCGCACCAGAATCCGCGTGTCAGCAGGCCACAACAAATCTCGCGCTTTGTTCCCGCTCATGTTCCTCTCCTGCAAATAGAATCATCCATCCTGCTGCTTCCGTGAGAACCGCATCTCTTCTCGCATGCTCTCGGTGTGGCTCCAAGTGGAGCCGCAAGTCAGCTACAATGATTATCGACAGAATCTACCGAGCAGTAAACCTGGAAAACGGTGTTTTCGCCATCAAAGAGAGCGGGAAGTTCTCCGAATAGTCCGTTTTTACCGGCCGATTGCAGGCCACATTTCTCCCGCCAACCGGGGGACAGACGCCTGGTAGACGTTGGGAATACAGTCACGCCGCATTTGCTGCCATTCCTGGTTGCACCTCCTGCGGATGATGCTTTCGGCTTCTAACGGGATCCTGTCAATCGCAGGTAGCGCACTTGGTCCAGTCCGGCTCAGATATAACCCATCGCGCCGCATCGTAGTGCCGCGCTACAGAATGGTCCGCATGGGCCAAAGCCTATATCCTTGTATCTTGATTGTCCCATGCTAAGGTGTTGGATCGTTGTCCAACGCATAGCGTTCGGGCCGGCGGGTGGATTCTGTGTACCAGCCGGCGTACCCTCCCCGGCATTTTGCCCTTCGCCGATCCGGTGGGCCGGCATGCGCACGAGGCCTTCCATCGCATCCTGTCCGACGCCCGCTGGGAGATGTACTGAGGCCCCTGTGGCACGACCACGCCGGTAGCATCCGGGGGTGCGGCAGGGGTGGACCTGGCCCGGGCGAGAAAACGCTTATCGAAGGCTTTAAGGGCCTTTTGCCCTGACGGGCCCGCTTCGCTGAAAGTCGCTTAAATCTTCGAACGCAAGACGCTCGCGGGCGGTTGGAGGTTGCGCTCTCAACCGCCAGCCCGATCGGTTTTCTTGGCCCTTCTTGACGGGTTTGTTCCAGTCCTGTGGGGAACAAACCCTTAACATCTGAAAGGAGGTGGATGAGAAGATGGCGTTTAGACCTACACACTGTTTGATCGAGGGTGAGCTCGACAATACGCAGCTTGGGGCGGTCACCGGCTGGATACGCTTTGTGGGAGTCAATGCCCCGGTCGTGTTGAAACTGCAAGGCAACTTTCACCGCGATATCCAGGGTGCGAAGATTCGCTTCAAGGGCGAGGCGAGTCCGGACGACCCTGACAAAGAGGCTTACATGGACGGGTTCTCCACGTCTCAAAACGGCAAGGTTGGAGATATCACGGCGGGATTGCCGCCATTCGATTACGGGGATTATCCTTACATCGAGTGGTATTCCGAAGAGAACGGTCGGGTGGTTCTGGAACTTGACAAAGACCAAGTTGAAGTGATCGGCCAACCGATTCCGCTTGAAGAGGCGGTTCCTGTCTCACGGCAGCAGCAAAGCGAGAATCTGGCGGAGTTCATGCACGAAGTGGCGCGGCGTTTAGTCGAGCGCGGATAAGCGTGCAGCGCGGGGCTGGGGGTTTTCTCCTGGCCTCGCGGCCGGTGATTGACGCCCGGCGCTGGTGTACTGTGCGGTGGTGGCGCCAGCGGTGTAAAGCGGCGTCATCGTTGCTTTCGAGAGCGTTAAAGACCTGGTGTGTGCGGCAGGGGCCTTTCACGCTTTTCATCTGTGGTTGGGTGGCGGGGGTATGGCGGAGTTCGGCCACCGGGACCGCACGGATCGAAAAGGGTTGAGAAGTGTGCTTCGCTGAAGAGGGCTCAGCAAATGAACTTCGGGGATATTCGGTCGTGTGCGACTGGGGCGGCGGTGTGTCGGCGAAACACGTAAAAGTCGCTTCGCGGGTTATCGGCAGTTGCTCAGCTGAACTTTTAGGTCTTTCGCCTTGGGGATCGATTGGGCCATTGTGCATTGTGTCTGCGGCGACTGGTGCAGCGGGGGCCCAAGAAATCGACAGGCGTTATCTGCGGGGCCGGCCGGGTGGACTTGGCCCGGACAAGAAAACGCTTATCGAAGGCTTTAAGGGACTTTCGCCCTTCGGGCCCGCTTTGCTGAAAGTCGCTTAAATCTTCGAACGCAAGACGCTCGCGGGCGGTTAACACCGCCAGCCCGAGCGGTTTTCCTGCCCTTCCTGACGGGTTTGTTCCCGTCCTGTGGGGAACAAACCCTTAGTAACAACAAGGAGGTGGATGAAAATGAAAATTGGGATTCAAGAAAGGCTTGAAACATACCTGCGATCACTGAAGATCATCGAGGCAAGGACGCGCGATCCGCAGTTGGCGGCGGTGGTGTTCTGTGAATTGGCAGCCGATATTCGAGCGGGTCTGGTGGAGGACCTGCCGAAACGATCTGACAAGGCGAAGGTGGCCGAAGAGGAACCGGTGGTTGTGAGATTACCGCCGAGGATTCCTCGGTAGGATCGTGGGCGTCTGGGGGGACCGGCGAGAGTCGGTCTTTCCATGGCGTTAAAGACCCTTTGTTGTTCGTGGCGATTTGCGTGTCTTTCGCATGGGGTGTATTGGGGCGGCTTCGTACGGCCGCGAAGATATTCATTCTCAGATAGTCGCGGCCTTGGGGGTGGTGTGCGGCGAGGATTTTCCGACCGGGTGGGTGTGGGTTTGGCGGAAAAGACGTAGGCACGCCGCGACGAGAAGATACTCGTCGCGGCTATACTTATCCGGCGGCCTTCGGCCGCTTGGCGGCGTGTGTGTGATTGGGAATGCACGGGCAAGGGTTGCGTGCTGGTGTGCGGGTATTGTCCGTTTCTGTCGGGGGTGTTCTTCGACAGGGGAAACGAAGGAGAGGAGACGAGTTGCGTGCTGGGGGCACGGCCGCGAGGATTGCTCTGGTAGTGGCGTAGCCAAATCATCACGGCCTGATTGGTGTGGCGGCCTTTGGCCGCCTTACTGTGTAGGGGCGGCGTATCCATAAGGATCTGTGATACGGGATTTGGGGATGAACGGTACGGTGGTGGCGGCGCTGGACCTGGTCGGTCATAGCCTGGTTTGGTGGGGTTCAACTTCTGTTGCCCCGCTCCCTTTGGTCGCGGGGATTGTGTTGTGTGTGGTAGGGCTTTGGGTGATTTTTGGTTGCGGAGCTGTTGTTCCGGGTGGAGCAGTAGTGAATACCCCTGGAACGGGAACAACAGCTCGAGACGTAAAGGTCTCATTTCGAACGACTTAAGCTCTCAGATTACCGATCCTCACATTCTGGGGCGGAACGTCAGCTTTGTCGGGTCTCAAACGGCAGTTTTGGCTGTCGGATACCGGCGGATGCCGATCTCTGACGACATAGTCCGAGGGCTTGGCGGTCCTCGCCCTTTGATGGGACCGATCGATCAATTAGTGCCAGCCAGTATCACCTCTCCTTATGAGAGATTGGGGGCAAGGGCAACCGGTTTAGGTGCTGACCGGCCCGTGGACTTGGGCTTGGCACGCCGGTCCGGTCCCGCTCTGTCGCGGCATCTCTGGCCGGTGTTTCACCCAGGAATGACAACATTTAAAAACCCTGCCGTCCTTCTATTACCACTGGAGAATTGCACCGTGGCGTACAACAACATCACCCCGTTCGAAGAATCCTATGGCAGTCGTAGTCGGCACACCGATCAGGAGGGAACCTCGCCTGTTTACCTGTGTGGTTTGGAACGCGGGCCCGAAAACAATTACTTCGAGAGATTCAAACTCGACGTCGCCCTTTTGAAAGAGGCGCTATCACCCAGCGCCGGTTCGCGCGATGCCACGCTCGCCGAGCAGGTCTTCGGCGGCCAGGCCCGGCAGCAGAAAATCGGTCTGGAGCACCTGACGAACGTCCTCTACGAGAGGGCAGTGCTGCACAAGAGACATCTGCGCGATATCGACCACCGGCTGACCCAGTGCCTAGACCGGCTGTCGGTTGTGAAGATGCATTTTCCGCTGGATGGGGGCAGGCCCCAGCAGCAGTTGGAGAAATTCGTCATCGAGTTGGAGCGGCAGCGGCACGAGGAGGAGATCGCGTTCTGGAAGGACAGCGCCGATATCCGGCAACAGCTTTTCGAAAATGCCGCGACCTACGGTGCGGCAAGACGTCGAAAGGACATGCTCTACGGTGTGGAGGTAGAACATGTTTGACGGCAAGAGCAACAGAACCGAGCACATACGACAGCTCTGCCGCAGGCTGCGTCCGATCCTCGGGGCCAGGATCGATGAGGTATTTGCGGGGTACTGTGCCGAAGACCCCGACGGCAAACAGCAGCTCGAAACCTATCTCGAAATGCTGTCCGCAAAATACCTGTCCCAGGGCCTCGACGACAGTGAGCCCGGCCTGATCCCGCCCTCGCAAACGCAGGCGCACGGACAATATCCCATTGGCCAGGTCAGCTACTCCGGAAAGAACCTCTATGAATTCGGCCTTCGCGAGAACGAATGGATCCAGCACATGGCCATACTGGGTCGGTCCGGAAGCGGAAAAACGAATATCGGCTTTTCGATCCTCAGGACCCTGGTCGAGCACGAAAAACCCTTTCTGGTCTTCGACTGGAAGCGAAACTACCGGGACCTACTGGCATGGCCGGAGTTTCATGATGTCGAAGTCTACACGATCGGCAGGAATATCGCGCCGCTGACATTCAATCCCCTGATCCCGCCGGCCGGGACCGATCCCAAGACCTGGCTGAAAAAGCTCAACGAGGTCATCGCCCACGCCTATTGCCTGGGCAACGGCGTCCTGTTCCTGTTGCAGCAGGCGGTGGATGCGGTGTATGAAGATGCCGGTGTCTATGAGAACCTGGTGCAGCGATGGCCGACGTTCAAGGATGTGCTGCTCAAAGCGCGGAACATGGACACCCGGGGCCGGGAGAGCGGCTGGCTGTCGTCAACCCTGCGGGCGCTTTCCTCACTGTGCTTCGGCGGCATGGGCGACCTGCTCAATTCCGCCAGCAATACGAGCATCGACCACGTCCTGGACGGCAACGTGATTCTCGAACTCGACGGTCTGTCCCAGGCGGACAAGACGTTTTTCGTCCAGGCGTATCTTCTGTATCTGCATCATAAGAAAATGGCGGAGAACGTGCGGGAGCGTTTTGACCGGTGCATCCTGATCGAGGAGGCCCACCATATCCTCAGCGGCCAGCGGACCTCATTGACCGGCTCGGAGTCGGTGATGGATACGACCTACCGGGAGATCCGGGAATTCGGCGTCAGCCTGGTGCTGCTGGACCAGATGCCCTCCAAACTCTCAGGGTTTGCCCTGGCCAACAGCTATACCACGATCTGCATGAGCATGAGCAACCGGGCCGACATCAACGCCATGACCCAGACCCTTCTGCTCGAAAGTGGCAAGGACATCCTCGGCACCCTTGAGGTCGGCCAGGCCGTGGTGAAACTGCAAGGCAGGATCCAGAGGCCCTTTCTTATCTCAATCCCCGAGTTCAATATCCAGAAGGGTCGTGTGACTGATGCCCAGATCCGCCAGTACATGAAGGACAGAATACCCCAACTGAACGCGAAGGATGAGGTTTTGAAACACACGACAGCTGAAGAAGAGGGCTCCCATGAGGAGGATCGTAACGGTTCGTCTCGCCACGTAGAAATCGCCTTCTTGCGGGATGTTGTAGAGTATTGCGACAGCGGCGTAGCGGCCCGGTACAAGCGCCTCGCTCTGTCTGCCAGACAGGGACAGAAACTCAAGACCAGGCTGCTGGAACAAGGTCTGATCCAGGAGCAACTGGAAACCACGCGCGCCGGCCGCCGGATGATGGTTCGGCTCACCGAACAAGGCGAACATATGCTGTCTCACACCAGAGGCGCGGTGTAGCCCCCGATGTGTGTCCATCAAACGATCGCACGAACACGTTTGCACACGCAGAGACTGAGTAGAGTTTACGCGTCAAGTCGATTGGTATGGCCCATCGCTTTGTTCCGTGTCATTGGGTAAAACACACCCACGGCTACGACGATCGTTTTCGCTGGATTGTGCCCATACAAGAGACGGCTCCTTTATAAGCTTTTCCCACCACTCCCCAATGAAGACGGTCCCTCTGGATTGTACGAGGGCTTTTGAGATTGCTCCCGACGCGTAAACTCTCCACAGAGTTTTCATGGCCATGTGCTGCCAGAGTCCGGAACTATGGCCGATTGGCGTACGGTGCTGAGGCTGGATTTCAGGACAGAAATGCCAATTTGATGTAGACCGGCTTCAATGCACGTTGCTCATCCGCCTATCCGCCACGACAATACGGTGAGCCGTTTTCCCACAGGGGCAAACGTTCAACCAGTCCTTTACCCCGTGACCTCCAACTGTTGCTGGCCACCATCGTAAGTGCCTGATTCATAGGCATTCGCAGCCGGCAGCACTTGCGGGGTATTATCGGGTGACAGGGGCGCGTGCCAAAGTGTGCCAACACGGCTCATCGCTTGGGTACTGGCTTTCCGGGCCCGGGCGACCGAATCATCACGAACTTTGAGGTAATACCTGTGGGTCGTCTCAAAGCTCGTGTGGCCGGCCAGCTTCATCACTTCCAGTTCGCTAAGCCCTTCCCGGAACCAGTTGCAGATAGCGGTCCGCCGCAAGTCGTGGAACTCGCCTCGGGCAATTCCGGCCCGTTCGAGGATGGCGCTGAACACCTTGTTGAAGCGGGCTACGGCCCTGATGGTCGCGTCGCGGTACTTCCAGAGCCCCTTGGCCCGAAGCTGCTGGATGTGGTCGTACCGGGCTGGCGGGATGAACACGTAGGGATACCCCTCCGGCTGGCAGCCCTGATGTTCCGCCAGCATTTGCACCAGTTCCCCCGTGAGCGGGACGGTGCGGCTGTCGCTATCTTTGATGAGCCATTTCCAGGTCCCCGCGGTGTCGGGCTTGGGAGTGACCTTGATCGTCTGCCCCCCAAAGTCGATATCCGACCAGAGGCAGTTGCACAATTCTCCTCGGCGTAGACCCGTACACAGGTCCACCAGGATCAGCAGATCCCACTGGGCGTTGCGGCACATGTTGGTCTTTGGGGTGAGCTCCCTGGCCGCCTTGACCAAGCGCCGGCATTCCTCATCCGTATAGGTGTGGATCTCTGTCTTGGGACACTTGGGCTTGGCGATGTAGGCCAGTGGGTTGGTCTCCAACTGCCGGCGTCTGACGGCGAGCTGGAACATGGCCCTGATCTCGGTGAGCTTCTTGCTGACTGTGGCGGGACTGTTGCCCTGGTCCAGGCAGTGCTGGCGAAAGAACTTCCCATCCGCCAACGTGACCCTCTGGAAGTCCTTGTCGCCGACGTCCTCGATGAAATCCTCCGTCGTGGCCTCGTACCCCGTAGTCCGGGTGGGACATCGGGGTTGCCTGGAAGCAGTGAGGGGAAGCAAGTAATGCAGCGGACAATCAGGGATGAATGCCACCGCGTGGCGGCGTGGTGTGCGTCAGGGATGATGTCTCAGTGACATGCCTTCTCGAAGTCTCCATGAGTCATGAGCAGAGAGTGTATGCGCGCTGGACACCAATTGAGGAACGTAAGATCTACGATGTGCGGCATGAAGGAGACGAGAGATATGATCTGAGGACCTTGCGACCATGGGGCGGGGGCCGAGCCGCGGCCGGAGGGCGCGTCTGTCCTTCGCTTGACTGGTCACGCGTGCGTATAGTTCTTTTTCTTGGGTTTTTTGTTTGACGGGGATGGAGGGCGTTGCGAAAATGTGAACTGAGTGGTGGTGCCTGAGGATTGCTTGAGCGGGTGGTGTGGGCTCCTGGTTGCGAGAAGGAGTGCGAAGGTCATGGGCGCGCGAAAGCGAAGCGAACACGAGCGGGCATTCACACCGATCGGACTGCTCGCGGTGATCTCCATGCTCGTGATGCTGAGGGCTCTGCTTCTGCCGCCGCTCTCGCGGGTGCGGAAGCAGGCGCAGGCGGTCGTGTGTCAGGAACGCTTGCGCCAGTTGGGTATAGGTTTGTCCGTGTGGATGGGCCAGAATGACATGGGGCTGGCGTGGGGTGGGATTGGCACTGCGTGGCGGTGCGTCGTCAAGCCCATCGCGCCTCCCGACATGGCCTTGCGCTCTTCGGCCGCCAGGCACCTGCCCGGCGTGCCCAGCCCGACGGGTGATACGTTTCATGCCTACTCGTACCCGATGGGTCGTCGTGACCTTCGAGGCAGCTATGGCTTGAACTACCGGGTATTTGAGAACATAGTTGAGCGAGACGGGGAAAACACGTCTGGGCTTGGCCGCTGGGACAACTGGCGCGCCAAATGCGCCGGACGTGTCCCTGCCTTCTTCGATTGCGCGACATGCACCGCGTGCCCATCGACTTGGTTAGAGCCACCCGACTACAAAAGAGCGTTTACCCGGGCCGCGATGTATACCGCATGCATTAACCGCTACCAGGGGGGCATCAACCTGATCTTCACAAACGGGGCCGTGCGGAAGGTTGGACTGAAGGCGTTGTGGACATTGAAGTGGGCTCGCGATGTTTCGGGCAGTCCGTGGACCGAGGCCGACGGCATGCATCCTGAAGACTGGGCGGACTAACTGGGAGGATTCAAAGCCGACCGTGGCTTCTCATAGTTGCGGCCTGTGATGTAGTGAACGCGGAGAATTGAGGAAGCAGTAGCGTAACGAGACAATCAGGGTTGAACGCGCCGGCAACGCGGTGCTGCATGCGTCAGGGATGAGACTGCTTTGACAATCCCACCTGAGGTGCTCTGACACGGATGCGGAGAGTGTACGCGCGGTTGATGCCACTTTCGGTGGTTAGAGTACCACCTGGACCAAAGGGATTGGGAGGTAGTCGGCATGATCTCAGAGGAAGGAGTAATTCCTGCTGTCCACGAATCATCCAGCATTGTGCCCCTGCGACGGAAGGACCCGGTCGTTCCCAAACGGCGAGAAACAGCACAGAAACGAGTTCTCGTAATCATTCCAACATACAACGAGCGGGAGAATATCAACCGCCTCATTCCTCTGATACTTGAGCAGACGCCGGGACTGGAGATACTCGTCGTCGACGACAACTCTCCCGACGGCACGGCCGCATCCGTCGAAGAATCTGCCAAAGAGACGGGGAGAGTGCACTTGATTAAGCGGCCGCGTAAACTTGGCCTCGGAACCGCCTACATCGCGGGATTTCGCTTTGCCCTGGAGCGAGGTTATGACCTTGTCTTTGAAATGGACGCCGATTTCTCCCATGATCCACGCGAGATCTCAAACTTCATCGAAGCTGCAAAGGAAGCCGACTTGGTCATCGGGTCGAGGTATATTGCCCAGGGAGACACGCAAAACTGGCCGCTCCGCCGTCGGGTCCTTTCTCAATTGGGAAACCTCTACGCTCATATCGCCACGGGCATGTCGGTCAAAGATGCGACCAGCGGCTATCGGTGTTTTCGGCGAGAGCTCCTGGAACAACTCGATTTTGACCGTATCGCCTCCGACGGCTACGCGTTCCAGATCGAAGTGGCGTTTCGTGTCTGGAAACTGGGGCTCTACATATGCGAGATTCCCATTGTGTTTGCCGACCGGGTGGCCGGGCAATCCAAGCTGGATCGCCACATCATCTGGGAGGCTTTCTGGGGATTGTGGCGGCTGCGCCTGCTCTCGCTCCGGGGCCGTCTTGCAGAGTTGAAGATCATTGGCTGGATTTTCAGAAGCCGATGAAGGGAAATGCTGAAATGTGCTTCGTATTCTTGAGATTTTGTTCTTGACAGGAAGGGGGCGTCTTGAGAAAATTTAATAAGGAGTTGAGAATTGAGGGTTGGCGCCCCGACAGCAGAATGCGGCGAGAATTCGGCCATGGTGGGGTTTGTGGAGCACACCAGGCTGAGAGGTTCCGTCGGGAATGGGAGTGGCAGCCGTGAGCGCCGGAAAGCAAAGCGGACATGAGCGAGCATTTACGCTGATCGAACTGCTGGTCGTGATCTCCATCATCGCGTTGCTGATCGCCTTGGCGATGCCGGCGCTGTCGCGAGCGCGGAAGCAAGCGCGAGCGGTGGTTTGCCAGGCCAACCTAAAGCAATGGGGGTTGCACTTTGCCGCGTTTGCCAGCGAGAACGAGGGAGAGTTCTGGAAACGGGTAGAAACCGAGGATGGCAATCCCTATGACGAAGACAGGCGGAACGGGTCTTGGCTCTATTGGGGGCATGCGGTCATCGCGGATCCGTTGGCATCCAGCGTGACGCAGAAGATGCGCCTTTGTCCGATGGCCAGCAAGCCGGCGACCGATACACTTACCACAGAGGAATACGAGGCGCTGGGCGTCGATGAGGCTCCGGAGAGATGGGGTGGTGGCACCTTCCTGGCCTGGGGCCGCTGGCTTGAAGGGACTCCCTGGGACCACTACAGTAGTTTTGGCCTGAACATGTGGATTTTCGTGGGGCGCTACGGTGCGCCTGGGCGAAGTCCTGGCACGCCGTGGCGAACAGCCGACGCTCGCGGTGCGGCCCGTGCCCCCGTCCTGCTCGACAGCATCGATCCCTTCACCTATACCTTCCATGATGGAGCCCCACCCTCGCAGGACGCGGTGCCGATCGGTGCCCCGGATTGTCAGAACCCTTCGTGCATCAACCGCCACGAGGGCGGGGTCAATGCCCTGTTCATGGATTGGTCGGTGCGTAAGGTGGGCCTCAAGCAACTCTGGACGCTGAAGTGGCACCGCGACTTTGATACATCCGGACCATGGACCCAGGCCGGCGGTGTCAAACCCGAGGACTGGCCCGCCTGGATGCGCAAGTTCAAGGATTACTGAGGACCCCGCTCAAGCGCCGTGCGGGATCACATAATGCGGCAAGGCACTATTCAGATACCAAGCAGCAGAGGGAGACACTCAAGGATGAACGTCGCAGCCATGCAGAGGTAAGTGCACCAGGGATGATGCGGGAATGACATCACTGTGTGAAGACTCCCCGGCACACAAAGGGGGAATGTATGCGCGCATGAAATATCGATAGGAGTCTTGATAAGACCGCAAGAGCGGAAGACAAGGAGGTGAACGCTATGACTCGCGGACCATAACGAGAACGAGCGAAACCGTCGAAGCCTCAAGAGAAGTACTTACCGAAAGGACTGCACAATGCGAACACAGACATCTCATCCCGGATTGTTGCTGATCAGCCTGATGTTGGGATTGATGGCCATGTGGGCTGTCGCCTCTCCCGTTGGTAGCAGCGGCGATCTCATTACTGGTGGATGGACATGGTGCTACTGGGGTGACTCGTTTGCCTGCGCGTCGACCTCCTGCGAAACTCAGCCATGCCACGGGGTCACGCTCACGAGCTGTAGTAATTACAACTACGATGTTTGCCCTGGTGGGTACATCGCGGTGACGAGCTGCGGGCCAGGAGGCGGCTCACTGTACGCATACCCGGGAGGTGGGTCACCTTGCGGTGGTTCATGCTTCGGGATACAAAATTGGACATGCTACTAAGCGAGAGGCTCGTCCACTTCATTTGAACCTATCGAACGCCCCTTTCGGGGCGTTCGATAGGTTCAACCAACTGCCGAGAGTGCGCCTCGCTATGAGCCTTCGGGGCCCTCAGCAATACCTGTCATGTGTGAGGTAAACGATGATCCGGCCAGTGAGACTGTTAGCTATCGTGCTCATCGCTACGACGGCACAAGGCACCATCCATAGCGACGTGGCAGATATACTCGATTACTGCACGGCCCACCTTGACCGGTTCGATTCCTGGGCGATCAAGTGTGAAGTGATCTCCGCAGTACAAAGGGATCCACAGCCCGACCTGAGTATGGTGAGGCATTTCGATTTGCGCTGTGATGGGCAGCGCGCATCCTCAGAACGGCGGCTATGGGCAACCTACAACGAAGCTTCCGCTGAATATGAGAGAGCTGAGGAGAACTGCCTGCGACTCCTCTGGGATGGGCAGATGTACAAGAAATACACCAAAGGAGGCACGGAAGATTCAGGCATGGCATACCTCGATGATTTTGCCTCCGGCTCACCGGACGCCAAGGACTATGAGGTCAGATCTCTCCGGTACGCCCATGAGGCTTGTTATGCAACTGGATACTGCTTCAATTCGTTCATCCGGATTGATAAGCTCCTTCGCGAAGCCGAGACCGTCTCACTCCGACACAGTACCGAGCCAGTCAGTGGCGTGGCCTGCCATGTGATCGACGCCCGGACCCCGTATGGCGATCTCAGCGTCTGGCTCGATCCCAAACATGGCTATGCCGTCGCCAAACACCGGATTGAGGCACATCGGGCCGCAGGACATCTGCAATTTGGGCGGCTTATGCGAAGGGAAAATGCCAGCGAGAGTTGTGAAGTGACACGGTTCGAATGCATAGACGGCGTCTGGGTTGGAGTCGAAGCAACACGGCACCGGCAGTACGAAAGTCGAGGCGATCGTTTCACAGAAGATGCACGGATAAGCATCACCGAGTTCGTCCTCAATCCCAACCACGATGAGTTGCGCTCTTTCGAATTTGACATACCCAACGGGACCCTGGTCTTTCTCGTACCGATCACACATATTCGCTATGTGTGGCATGATGGGGAACTGATCAAACACGTCGACGACGATGTCGTCGCTCGGATTGATGCGATCCTCGCGACAATGGTCGAGCCCGATGATGATACCGCATCCTCCGAAACCGAGGCGATAGCGGAGAACATACAAGTCCCCGTCACGGAGGACACGAATGACACGTCCGCCTTGGCGCGAAACACCAATCCCTGGCTGAAACCGCGTGCCCATTGTGGGCTCTATTGCATGTACAGCCTACTGAGACTAGCGGGTCGTGAGTTAGACTTTCGCGATCTGGTCGTTCCGGAATACTTTGGGCGGTTACTGGGCAGTTCGATGGCTGAGTTGAATCAAGCGGCGCACGACTATGGCCTTCACGCAGGCGTGGCTGCGCGGCTCAGTACGCGGGCGCTACGGCAGTCTCCTTATCAGGCGATTCTGCACATCAAGGCGGACCCCGAAGCCAAGGACTACGACCACTACACACTGTACCTGGGCATCGAGAAGGGTAAGGCTAGAGTGTTCAGCCCACCGGAAGAGCCTAAGTTGGTGGACTTCGCGGATATGGCACCCTTGTGGGACGGGTATGCTCTGTTTGTCTCGGAGCGGCCATTCGATATCGATACCCTGTTCCAGCCCGACCGGCAACGACTGTACTTCTATGGGATGAGCGCCGTACTCCTGGTTCTGATCGCCCACGTCATTCGACGGTTCTGGCTGCTATGGATGCCGGCGCTATCGCGCCGATGGGCGCTGGGCCTAACGGTAGGCCAGGCCACGGCTTTGGCGGTGATCGCTCTATTGGTCGGCGGATTCTGCCATTTTGTCCGTTACGACGGACTCCTGGCGAATCCCGTCGGCGTCAAAGGTGTGCAAAAGGCCCACGCGGGGGCCTTCATCCCGAAGATCTCGGCGAAGAAGGCCCGCGAATTGCTCGGCGAAGACGCCGTCGTGATCGACGCCCGGTTGACGCCGGACTATGAACGAGGCCATCTCGAAGGAGCGATTAACCTGCCGGTTGATGCCAACGATGCGGTATGGGAAGCGACAATCCCCAAGATCCCTCACGGACGGCCTATCATCGCCTATTGCCAAAGCGCTGCCTGCAAGTTCGCCGAGAAGATTAGTGTCAGACTACTAGACGAAGGCTTCGATGATATCGCGGTATTCAGGGGCGGCTGGGTCGAATGGGAGAAGAAATATGGCCGAGCCCAAGTGACGGGGAAGGAGGTCAAAGAGGATGCAGACCACGATCCTAACGTCTGACCGCGAAGCCATGAGGACGTCTGACCTGCACAACAAAATGACTGTCTTGGTGGGCGGATCGGCAACGCAGAAACAGCTCCTTACCTTTCTGCTGATTGCTGTCTCGGTTTTGGTGTTTCTGGTTCACGCGCCCAGCCTTTCAGCCCGTGCTACTTACCTGGACGACCATCTCTTCGCCCTGCAAAACCCGCTCGTGCAAAACCCTTCCTGGGATTCGGTGAAGCGATTCGCGACCGAGTTGATCGAGCCATCTACCGTGCCCGGGTTTCCCATGCCGCTGACGATGGTTTCGCTCATGGTAGATCGTCTTATGGCAGGCCGGTATGACAGTATACGCGCCTACCACCGTACCAGCCTTATGTTGCACGTCGCCAATGCGATTTTGATAGGCGTGTTTCTCTACCTGCTCTTCGGCCGACCTTTCATCGCGGCCAGCCTGGCGCTACTGTTCGGTGTGCACCCCCTGTCGGTTGAATCGGTCTGCTGGATCAGCGAACGCAAGACGGTCCTGGCGGCTTTCTTCGCCTTGTGGTCGCTGATCTTCTATATCCGGTTCAGTCAATACCACAGGCGCGGGCAGTTCACCGCTTGTCTCATGGCGTACGCTCTGGCCTTGCTTTCTAAACCCATCGCCGTACCGTTGCCTGCGATAATGCTGTTGATCGACCATTGGCCCTTGAATCGTCTCAGCCGCAAGGCCGTCACAGAGAAGCTGCCTCTGTTCGCTATCGGCGCAGTCGCCGCCATCGTCATATTCCTGTCGCAAACGCGGAACGCAGAAGTCCACCTGCCGGGAGACTACAATCCGTGGCACATTCCGCTCATCTTGTGCCACAATATCATTTTCTATCTGCACAAGTTCTTCTGGCCAGCATCGCTGTCAGCGTATTACGGCTTTCCCTCTCCCATGAGCCTGAAGAGTCCGGCCATATTGATTGGTGTGGTCGGGACCTGCGTGCTCATTCCCCTGTTGGTCTTCTCACATCGACGAACGCGAGCGCCCCTGACCGGTTGGCTGATCTTCTTTGTGATGATCTTCCCGGCGATGGGCATCGTTGGCGTAACCCCCACCATCGCGGCCAATCGGTATCTCTATCTGCCGTCACTGGGTTTCCTCATGGTGCTGACTGCCACGCTCAAATGGCTCGGCGTGGTCACTGACGAACACCGCAAGGTCATGCTGCACACAGGGCTTGTTGCCGTTCTGCTCATCACCACCGGTGCCGAGACGATCGCGCTGCGCCGCTACCAGAGTCAGTGGTGCGATACCGTGAAACTGCATGAGTATCTACTCGCGACCGAACCGAATGCCACGAAACTCAACTCAAGTCTCGGCGTCGAGCTTGCCGCTCGTGGCCAAATCGAAAAGGCGGTGGAGCACTATCATCGTGCTCTGGAGTCCTCGCCCGACGATAACATCTCGCGATACAACCTCGCCCTCGTCCTGAGCAGGTGGGGGCCCGAGCATACAACCGAGGCGATCAAGCACTACCAGAAGGCACTTGAGATTGAACCGGACTTCACTTTGGCACGTTTGAACCTGGGCAATCTCTTCCTCGCCACCGGTGACTGTAACGAGGCGATCGCGCAGTATCGGACAATCATCAAAGACCGCGTCAATTTCGTCCCAGCGCATTATAACCTGGGCCGAGCGTTGACCTTCTCAGGCCAGCCTGCTGAAGGGCTCAAACACCTGCGCGAAGCACTTCGTATCAATGCCGGCTTCTTCTCGGCACGAGACGACTTGGCTTGGTTCCTGGCAACGCATCCGAACGAGGCGGTTCGTGACTCGAACGAAGCTGTCACGTTAGCCGAGAAGATCCGCGACATGGCAGGCAACCGGAACGCTCGCGTGCTTGACATTCTGGCGGCGGCGTACGCATCCAACGGGCAGTACGACAAGGCTGTCGAGATGGCGCAAGAGGCACTGACCATTGCGAAACGATTCCATCGAAGTGACGATGAACTGGTGACTGATATCCAGGAGCGGTTACGGCTCTACAGTATGAGCTTGCCCTACTGGGAGGCACCGCGCATGCAACTTGATCGGCTCGTCGCCAAAGCCAAGAAAGGGAAAGTGGAAACGGCTGCTGGCACCTCTGAGAATGGGGACACAGAAACAGACAAGTAATGACAGGAGGTTGTTATGCGATTGTCTCGACCGAGCAAAGAACAGGTGCTGGCGGGTTTTGCCCTGGTGGTGCGGCTGGGTCTTGGTGTGATGTTCATTGCCAGTAGCTTGCCCAAGATCCGCCTGCCGTATGCGTTCCTATCCGATGTGTATGGCTATGAATTGGTCGGACCCAAGATGGGCGTGCTCGTGGCGATGGTGCTGCCCTGGCTGGAGTTACTCGTAGGTGTCTGTCTGGTTGGCGGCATCTTCGTCGGCGGAGCGCTGCTGGCCAGCAGCGGTTTGGGCATGATGTTCACGTTCGTTTTGGCCTCGGCGTTGTACCGCCGGCTCGATATCAGTTGCGGCTGCTTTAGCAGCGCCGCCGGCAAGATCAGCTATCTCACGCTGATCCGCGCGATCGTCATCACGGTGCTCAGCGCCGGCGCATACGCCGGAACGGTCTTCCTGGCGCCGCGCGGGGACATCGCAGCCAGCCCTGAGCCTGAAGCCGAACGGGAGGCAGAACTCGCTCCGGCCTCAAGCCTTTGAGCATGCGCCTCGGCGGGGAAGTGCCCATCTATCCACTCGGGGACTACAAGGAAATACCCGAACGGCCTAACGACAAGATACTGATACCACCCTAGTACCACAACGCTATCGCGTGGAACCGCAATAGTCATAAGGCGTTACGAGATAATGAGATATGAGAATGTCACTTCTGCGTCTTAACGCCAATAAGGCTACAGGGGGACATCTTCATAACCTCTTTTTTAAGAGTAACTTACGTCAAGCTGAGTGACAGGTTGTAGCGTTGTAGTACTAGCAAACGGCCCGCGAAACGGTCTGACCCAGACGCTGTCCTCTGGGGCCGCGTCCGCTGTCCGCACGGCAGCTCCCAGGACTGTCCTACTTACGACAGTTCCCACATTCCCATCCCTTACCACAAATGCCGCGTGTACGGCCGCAACTTCAGGAGTGTAGAAAGCAACTGGAGGGGAAAAGGTGCCGATGGTGATCGAATCTGAGAGATGTCACGGATCGGGTCAAAACCGCCACCGGGGATCGGGTCAAAACCAGCCAGTGTCCTTTGTCAGTTCGTACCCGTTCGGCCTTCGCCACGCAAGGGAATTGGCGATGGTCGAATCCTCCGATGGTTGACGGGCGCAGGGCTGGATCGCTCGGATCGGCGGCCGGGCGAGAATGGGTCTTACCTGAGCTCGTCGGAGCCGGGCCGCCGCACGCCGAGCGGGCCAGGCCGGTCGGACGCGGCCCACACTATGATTTTGAGTCTTTATCCGGTTCATCTTTTGTCTGTTCCTTGGTTCTTTCGGGGTCTTTGGCGGCTTTGTCCTTCAAGCGGTAGCTGCGGCCGGTGATCGTGATGATCTCGGCATGGTGCAGGAACCGGTCCTGGATGGCCGTGGCCGCCGGCACGTCCCCGAGCAGTTTGCCCCAGTCCTCCAGCGGACGGTTCGAGGTCATCATGGTGGACTTGGTTTCATACCGTCGCAGGATGATCTCGAAGAGGCATTCGCCGGACCGCTTGGGCAGTTGCTTGATGCCCATGTCGTCGATAATCAACAGGTCCGGCTTCAAGTATTTGCTCAGCACCTGGTTCTGGCCCGCGAAGGCCTCGTCTTCCAGGAAGTCCCGGACCACGTCGAAGATCGAACGATAGAGCACCAGGAAGCCCAGCTTGATCGCCTGATAGCCGATGGCCTGACAGAGATGACTCTTACCTGTCCCCGGCGAACAGGTCACACACTGCTCATGATTCGTTCACAGGCAAGATCTGGTACCGATATCATCCACTTTATGGATGCGAAGTGCGCGTGTGGCGGCGGGTGTCTCAGTATCATTCCGAGGATAT
>Ga0123335_1002222_pt1 | contig 29527 bp, 26 predicted proteins | sample BiotimSIPDNA_2_FD_89707 | JGI IMG/M metagenome (GOLD analysis project Ga0123335, IMG submission 89707) | Anaerobic biogas reactor microbial communites from Washington, USA - Biogas_R2 time_0 SIP DNA | ecosystem: Engineered > Bioreactor > Anaerobic > Unclassified | place: Washington, USA... | reverse complement strand
TCGCCCTCTATCAATTATTGAAAAAAAACGACTTCGATCACGCACTCCATTTTTTGAAACAAGCCGCTTTGGAGCGTCATGACCCAGAAGGGCTATATGAACTGGGAATCCTTTTCCTTCAAGGATATTCATCACTGGAATCAAATCCAGTGCTTGCCCGGCAATATTTGGAAGCTTCAGCTAAAAAAATGTATCGACCGGCCATTGAGCGGTTGACGTTGTTATAAGGGGATGACTATGAAACTTCTATTACATATTTGTTGCGCTCCTTGCTCGATCATGTGTGTGGAGCAATGTCGCAAAGAAGCGATTGATGTCGTCGGATATTGGTATAATCCCAATATCCACCCGGCAACCGAGTACATGGCCCGGTTTGAGACGCTAAAAGACTATGCGGCCTCGATTTCGCTTCCATTGATTGTGGAATCCGACTACGGACTTCGACATTTTCTCAAACTGGTCGCTGACAATCCCGATGATCGCTGTCGCCACTGTTACCGCGATCGACTTGAAACGACAGCAAAAAGAGCGAAAGCCGAAGGCTTCGATGCTTTTTCTTCAACGTTGTTCATTAGTCCGTATCAGGCACAGGATGTTTTAAAAGAAATCGCGGAAACAGTGAGCAAAGAAGTCGGCATCTTGTTTCACTATATCGATTTTCGTCCTTATTTTCGGGAGGGACAACAACGCGCACGTGACTGTGGGCTATATCTGCAGAAATATTGTGGTTGCGTCTATAGTGAAGAAGAGCGGTATCAAAAAAAACTGAATCGGATGAACCGGGAGTAAAAATCTCGGTTTTTTTTCGGCTTGGCTTGAAAAGAAAGACGCACTTCAGTAAAATGAACCCATGATAATCAAAGGGGGGATGTATTTTGTTTCTAGCCATCACCGATGTCAACCTGGTGAAAGAAGCGTGGTGGATGTATTTGATCGGCGGATTTATCACCGGATTTATCATCCTTGGTTCGCTCTTCTTTGCCTTCAAAGCATATCGGCAATCCAAAGTATTGGGAATGACCCGAGAACAAATATCCAAAGCGGTGGTCAGTTCCATCACGTTTTCGATTTTACCATCCGTCGGCATATTCATTGGCGTCATCACGATGGCCGGATTATTAGGAATACCGCTTCCCTGGATTCGACTCAGCGTTGTCGGTGCCCTTCATTATGAATTGATGGCAGCGAGTGTGGCAGCCGAAGGGATCACTGTGTTGACACTCACCACTCAAAACTTCGTCACTATTGCCTTTGCTATGACGATATCAATCATTTGGGGTGGATTGTTTGCTTTATTTTTCCTCAAAAAATATCAAACTAAAGTACTTGCAAAAGCAACCGGTGAAAAAAGCGGCGGATTTGGGAAAGTGCTTTTTGATGCCGTATTTATCGGTATGATCTTGGCTTATTTTGGCGATGCGTTGGCAAAGGTGTTCAAGTTTGAGACCAAGGTGATTGAAGCCGGCGCTTATGTGATGGACGATTTAGGCAACTACATTATCGAAGATCATCCCACCTTTGTTCCCTTGATTGTGTTTGGCGTTTCGCTACTCGCGATGGCTGGATTCGACTTTTTGGTCCGAAAAGCCAAGCTCAAATGGCTGGAAAACTTTCAGCTCGCGCTCTCAATGCTGGTTGGGATGACGGTTGCTGTTTTATTGGGTCTGGGAGGTATCTACTAATGAAATCTTCTCTTTCCTATAATGATAGAATGCATCGGATTGGTCGAATCTTCATGACGATAGGACTTATCATCATGTTGATGGTCCCCATTATTATTTGGTTAGCGAGCGGCGTCGGCCCGGATTTCAATAAATTGGCAATCTCTGTCATGACGTTGTCACTTTTATATCTACCCGGTGGGATTATTGAAGTGATTACCTACGCGCCATTCTTAGGAACCGGAGCGACCTACCTCGCCTTTATCACCGGGAATCTTGCCAATCTCAAGATTCCGTGCGTTATCAACGCGTCGGGAATCGTGAAAACAGAAATCGGTACTGAAGAAAACGAAGTGGTTGCGACGTTATCCGTAGCCGCTTCGACGATCACAACGGTGGTGATCATGACACTCGGAATCATCTTGTTGTTGCCCCTGAAGCCGTTGCTGCAATCGCCAATTTTACAGCCAGCATTCAATTGGGTAGTGAGCGCACTCTTTGGAGCTTTGGGCTATAAGTATTTTCTTCGAAACCCCAAATTCATCCCTGCACCGCTCCTTTTTGTCACATTGTTGGCAATCTTTATCCCGAAATTTATCACAGGCAATATTGCGATCGTCATCGTGCTCGCTGCGATCGTGTCTGTCATTTTTGCGAAAATATTACATGCAAAAAAAATGCTTTAGGAGGATTGCTTTATGGTTGATGTCATCTTATATTCATTGCTCGGAATCATCGGTTTATTCATCCTTCTGCTCCTTATCGCTGTCATCAGAGCGCTTTGGATGCGCGTGCCCCCTCTTCCCGAGTCGCTCTATGTTTCCGATCCGCAAAAAGAAGAAGCATACGGGCTGGGTTTACAAAAATTGATTCGACACCAAACGATTGCTGGGTTCAGTGATGCCGCTGAAGAAAACTTCCGTGCTATGCAACAAACAATGGAATCACTGTTTCCGCTTGTCCACCAACAGTTGAAAAAAACCGTCTTTCCTGGTGGATCGATGATCTTTCACTGGAAAGGGAAAAATCCCGGAGATCCGCTGGTCCTCATGGCACATCAAGATGTCGTTCCTGCCGACAAAGCCGGTTGGCATTATGATCCTTTTGAAGGAACAATTGAAAGTGGAGAAATATTTGGCCGCGGCACTTTTGACACAAAATCGACACTGTTTGCGTTTTTTCAAGCAACTGAAGATTTGTTGGCTGCCGGTTTCACTCCAAATAATGATGTGTATTTGGCATCCTCTTCTGATGAGGAAATCTCTGGAACCGGAGCCAAAAAGACGGTCGATTGGCTAAAAGAACAACACATTCGTCCCGCTTTGGTTTTGGATGAAGGTGGAGCGATCGTCACTGGTGCGCTTCCAACAGCCAAACAAGCGGTTGCATTGATCGGTATTTTGGAAAAAGGCTATGTGAATATCCAATTCACTGCCAAAAGCGACGGCGGTCATTCATCCACGCCACCCCGGCATACACCGATTGCTCGATTGGCGGAGTTCATCCACCATGTGGAATCTCGCTTTCCTTTAAAAACCAAAATGATTCCAGAAGTGGCAGACTTGTTCAAGACGGTCGCGCCTTCCATGGCGTTTTTGTATCGACTTCTCTTTGGAAATATGTGGCTATTTAAAGGACTGGTCACTTGGCTGTTGCCGAAAATCAATCCTTATGGACGTGCACTTTTTTCTTCCACCATTGCTTTCACCATGATGAAAGGTAGCGAAGCGGCCAATGTGATACCTGCCGAGGCAAGTGTGTTGGCGAATATTCGAACCCATCCGATCCAAGGAATCGAAAGTACTCACTTGGTTTTATCCAAGATAGCCAAACGCTATGGTATTTCCGCCCAGATATTGGAAGGCAGAGAAGCGACCCCGATGGTTTCAACCAAGAGCGATAGTTATCGATATCTGGTCTCGATTATCCAAAAAACATTTCCCGATGTGTTGGTCTCTCCCTACGTGGTGTTGGGGGGAACAGATGCTCGATTTTATACAGAAATTTCAGACTCTGCACTTCGCTTTTCTCCCATCCGCGTTCATAATCGTGATCTCAAAAAGATGCATGGAATTGATGAATCCTTACGTCTTGATGCCTTGGCAGAAGCAGTCATATTTTATCGTGAGATCATTGGTGGATTTCAATCATAACTGCCATCATTTCGATGGAGGTTGATTCGTTTTTTTTCCGGATGGACCTCCATTTATCATTTTCTCAAGTGGACAAATAATCTATGATTTGATATAATGATGCTGTTTCAAAGAATGAAGGGATCTGACTGTGACAGTAAGACATATTATTTCTAATCATACTTCATTCCATTCCGGACGCGTCGGCGATCCGGATGTTTTGTGTCGCGTGGCAGATTATTCGTTTCTCAGTCAATTTAAAGCTGCCATTTTATTAGCGCTTGTTCCTTTGGGAATTTCCACCTCCCTTGGAGGTTATCATGCAACTTGGTGATTATCAGGAACTGACGGTTCTTCGTGAAACACCGATCGCTTACCTCTTGACGGATGGCAACCAGGAAGTGTTTTTACATAAAAAAGAAGCATTAGACAATTATCTTCCCGGGAGTCGTGTTCGTGTGTTTATTTATCCGGACAATGCCGGAAGATGGACTGCTTCGACCAAAGAAGCAACTATCACTTTGAATCAAGCTGCATTTCTTCCCGTTGTTGACCATAACCCAAAATATGGGATATTCTTGGACAATCATTTGATCAAGCACTTGCTGTGCTCCAAGGATGATCTGCCTTTCAATCTCAAAGAATGGCCAATAACAGGCGATCGAGTTTTCGTTGTCATGAAAGAGAAGAAAGGCTTGCTTTATGGAAAGCCTGTGGGTAGAAAGCAGATCGCTTCTTATTTTTCTCTACCTCCTTCCTTAGAAATCGGCAAAACTTATCCCGCTTGGGTACAAACGTTACTACCGGAAGGTTTGGTGGCGTTCACGGAAAAAGGGGAAGAAATATTCATTCACAACAACAATACCCGGCAACCGCATCGGTTGGGTCAAGCGGTTGAAGCCCGGATTTTAAAATTAACAGAAACCAACGAATATGTCGGTACGCTGATCGAACAAAAAGAAATCATGTTACATGAAGATGGTTTGCGCATTTTAGCATATATGGACCAACATAACAAAGAGATGCCTTATACGGATCAAACCAATCCGGAAATCATCCAAGAAGTATTTCGAATGAGCAAATCCGCCTTCAAACGTGCTCTCGGCGCGTTATACAAATCGGGTATCGTTGAATTGACTCCCGAAAAAACCAAAAAAACAAAAATCTGATTGGTGGTGTCATTTATGGGGAGAGCCCATGAAGTAAGAAAAGAAGCAATGGCTAAAACAAGTTTGATTAAAAGTAAACTATATTCTAAATTCGGTAAAGAAATATATATGGCAGCTAAAACAGGTGGACCGGATCCCGATAGCAATCTAACGCTAAAACGCTGTATTGAAAGAGCAAAACAAAACCAGGTTCCGGGTGATGTAATTAAGAGAAACATTGATAAATCGAAAGGTGGTGCAGGTGAAGATTTCGCTCCTGTCCGCTATGAAGGCTTTGGTCCGGGAGGATCGACGCTCATCGTTGAATGTCTGACAGATAACGTGAATCGGACCTTCGGTGAAGTTCGGAGTTGTTTCACCAAAACTGGTGGAAAGCTGGGTGTCAGCGGCAGCGTGACCTATCAATACCGTTTTTGTTCTTTGATTAGCTTTGAAGGCATGGATGAAGATGAAGCATTGGAAACGATGATGAATGCTGAAATTGATATTCAAGATATCGAAGCGGAAGAAGGCGTTGTCTCCATCTATGGAGCTCCTGGAGATTTAGACAAAATCAAAGATGCTTTGGTTGCAACGGGAAAAGAATTAACCTACTTGGAAGATAAAGTCGCTTACATTCCCAATGAATTGATTGAGTTATCGCCCGAAGATGTTGGAAAACTTCGACGATTTCTGAACATGACGGATGAATTGGACGATGTCCAAGAGGTATTTCACAATGTTATCATCCCCTCGGAAGAAGAGTGAATTTCTTCCAAAATCACTCATAAAAAAACAGATTTAAGTACTCTTGATTTACGGAGTACTTTTTTCATATCTCGAGCGGTTTTTTCTTTCCGGTTTTGGCTTAATGTGGTATAATTAAGTAACGAGGTGACTTTGATGAATCTTCCAAACAAACTGACACTTTTACGTATGTTTCTAGTCCCGACAATGATTGTCCTGTATTTATTCATTAATGCGATCGGGAATGCCACTTATTGGATCATGGGCATCATTTTTGTCATCGCATCGCTCACGGATTACTTGGATGGTATGATCGCTCGAAAATTTGACTTGATCACCACTTTTGGAAAATTCATGGACCCGTTAGCGGATAAACTACTGGTGATCAGTGCTTTGGTGATCCTTTCGGATAACTTCCGAGCAGTGCCTTCAATGTGGATGCCTTTTTGGATTCCACTCATCATCATCGCCCGTGAATTAATCGTCACATCCATCCGCTTGGTTGCGGTAGGAGAAGGCAAGATCATCGCTGCCTCTCAACTTGGGAAATACAAAACAGCTGTCACCATGATGACGATCATTTGGTATTTCTTCTTGATGCCGGTGAATCAATCATGGATATGGATCATCGGCTATTGTTTGATTGGTTTGTCGGTCATCCTCACTTTGATCTCCGGCATCGATTATTTTTTAAAGAATCGCAAAATAATTCTTGAATCCATATAAAGAAATACATTGCTTGGTTGCGTATTATGTGACTGAACCGTTCAGCTCTTAGACAGGAGGCCGACATGGCAGACGAAAAAAGAAGAAAAAGCTTGGAAATTGCCTTAAAAGAGATCGAAAAGGAATATGGGAAGGGGGCAGTGATGATCCTCGGAGAAGCCTCATCGACCATGAATGTCGAATCTATCTCCACCGGTTCCATTTCGTTGGATGCAGCTCTGGGAGTTGGCGGCTACCCGCGAGGACGGATTGTGGAAATATACGGACCAGAATCCTCAGGAAAAACCACTTTTGCGTTGCATGCGATTGCCGAGGTTCAAAAACGCGGAGGCTTTGCCGCTTTTATTGATGCCGAACATGCGCTCGATCCTGTTTACGCCAAACAACTTGGCGTAGATATCGATTCCTTGATCTTGTCCCAACCGGATACTGGCGAACAAGGGCTAGAAATTGCCGAAGCGTTGGTTAGAAGCGGTGCCGTCGACATCATGGTTGTGGATTCCGTCGCCGCCTTAGTTCCAGAAGCAGAAATACGGGGTGAAATGGGAGACTCTCATGTTGGATTACAAGCAAGATTGATGAGTCAAGCCATGCGCAAACTTTCAGGAGTGTTATCGAAATCTCAGTGTATCGCCATTTTCATAAATCAAATCCGCGAAAAAGTTGGCATCATGTTCGGCAATCCGGAAGTGACGCCTGGCGGTCGTGCACTTAAATTTTATGCATCCGTTCGTTTGGAAATCCGCCGTGGAGAACAAATCAAGGAAGGCGAGGCTTTCATCGGTAATCAAGCCAGAGTCAAAGTCGTAAAAAATAAAGTAGCCGCACCTTTCAAAACTTGTGTAATCGATATTATCTTTGGAAAAGGGATTTCCAAGGTTGGTGAGATCGTCGATCTGGCAGTCGAACATGAGTTGATTAAAAAAAGTGGTTCTTGGTATTCCTATCAAGATCAGAAGATTGGCCAAGGACGAGAAAACGCCAAGAAATACATTGAGGAAAACCCGAATTTAATGGAAGAGTTGACCAACTTGATTCGGCAAAAATTAAATATCAGCAAGGAAAGCTCTTAATTGGGCTTTTCTTTTTTTCGGTAAATAATTTTTGACTATTGGCCAGTAATATATTATAATTGAATGTAAGAAATAATGTATATTGGTGGCAACAGACGTTAGCCAACTTCTGCTTGCTCTTATATAACTCAACTGAATAAATGGAGGTAATAATTATGCCCTGGCTAGAGATTATTATTTCCAGTTTGCTCGGCTTAGCGATTGGGGGAGTCGCTGGGTTCCTTATTCGAGTATCGGTCGTCGAAAAGGGATTCCAGACCGCCAAAAACAAGGCTAAAGACATCATTGATGACGCAAATACTCAAGCGGAAAAAATCAAAAAAGAGAAACTCCTTGAAGCAAGACAAGAGATTTACAATCTCAATTCGGAAAACGATAAACTCATAAAAGAAAAACGCTCGATTGTGACAGAATTGGAACATCGTGTCAATCAGCGTGAAGAATTGATCGAACGTCGTTCGGCCAATTTAGACAAGCGTGAACTGAATTTAGATCGTAAAGAAGAAATTCTCGATGACAAGAAAAACGCTCTTGAGGAAAAAAACAGCAAATTGGAAAGCATCATCCAAGAACAAAATACAAAACTCCTTGAAATCGCCAACTTCACGGAAGAACAAGCTAAAACCGTGATCATGAAACGTGTCGAGGAAGACATGGCCCAAGAGATAGACCGTTTCTTGCGCGACCGCGAAGAAGATGCGCGACAGGAAGCACAAAAAGTCGCCAAAGAAATCATTACGCAAGCGATCCAAAAATACGCACAGGATGTAACGGCCGAATCGACCGTCTCGGTTGTTACGCTCCCTAACGATGAAATGAAAGGACGCATCATCGGTCGTGAGGGACGCAATATCCGAACGATTGAAGCCTTGACCGGAGTGGATTTGATTATTGATGACACGCCAGAAGCTGTCGTTTTATCTGGATTCGATCCTATTCGTCGCGAAATTGCCAAGAAATCCGTTGAAACATTGATCCTTGATGGGCGGATCCATCCTGCACGAATCGAAGAAATCGTAGAAAAGACCCGAGTCGAGGTCGACCAGTTCATCCGCAATATGGGTGATAAAGCTGTTTTTGAAACCGGTGTTGGCCGGATGCATCCCGATCTTGTCAAATTGATTGGCCGTTTGCATTACCGGACTTCCTATGGGCAAAACGCGTTACAGCATTCCATAGAAACCGCGTTTCTTGCAGGAAAAATGGCCGTTGAACTTGGTGAAAATGAAGTGATTGCGAAACGCGCTGGATTGCTTCATGACATTGGTAAAGCCGTCGATCATGAAATGGAAGGATCCCATGTCGATATCGGCGTACAACTCGCAAACAAGTATCATGAATCCAAACCAGTGATCGATGCCATCTCCAGTCATCACGGAGACACGGACGCAAAAACGATTATTGGTGTCTTGGTTGCCGCTGCGGATGCACTCTCTGCCGCAAGACCGGGAGCCCGGAGTGAATCACTGGAAAATTACATCAAACGACTCACACAGTTAGAAGAGATATCGCATTCAGTTGCCGGTGTGGAACAGGCCTATGCCATTCAAGCGGGAAGAGAAGTTCGTGTCATTGTCAAGCCCAATGAGATCGATGATGCCAAAACATATCTCGTTGCTCGCGAAATCAAGCAAAAAATTGAAGATACACTGAGTTATCCCGGCACCATCAAAGTGACTGTTATCCGGGAAACCCGAGCCCAAGACATTGCTAAATAAAACCCTGATAGCCTTCCGATCGGAAGGCTATCCTATTAAGGAATGACAGTATGAAAATTCTTTTTATCGGTGATGTATACATGGAACGCGGTCGAGAAGCATTCGATCGTTTCTTTCCCGTTGTCAAGCAAGAATACAAACCGCACTTAATCATCGTCAACGGAGAAAATATTGCCAATGGTAACGGATTGACCGAAGCGATTTACAAGGACTATTTATCCCGTGGTGTCCACATCTTCACCTTGGGGAATCATGCGTTTTCTCGAAAAGACGCTCTCAGCGTTTTGGATGAGGATTACGTCATCCGACCGGCCAATTATGGACCCGGTACACCCGGAAAAGGAGCCATTACCTATCGATTCAACGAGCAGTCCATCACCATCATCAATTTGCTCGGTCGTGTCTTTATGCATGATCCCATCGACAATCCTTTCACCAAGATGGATGAATTGTTAAAAGATATCTCCAGTGATTTTATCGTCGTTGATTTTCATGCGGAAGCCACTAGCGAAAAGTATGCGATGGCGAATTATCTAGATGGTCGGGTAAGTGCGCTCATTGGCACTCACACGCATGTTCCAACTGCGGATGAATGCGTCTTTCCGAAAGGCATGCTTTATATTAGCGATGTTGGAATGACGGGTGTTCGATACAGTGTCATTGGTGGCAACATCCAACAAGCTATCCGTAAATTCATTACCGGCGTTCCCGAACGAGTCCATCCCGAAAAAGAAGGACCACTTCAGTTTAATGCCGTCTGTCTTGATCTGACAAACAAAAAAATCCAACGGATCAATCTTACGGATTGATCTTTTTGTAAAGGAGACACATTTAGTGACCGATAATAACCATAAGCCAATGATCAACAGCGCCCGAAAACGGACCGCATCGCGCCCAGATACGATTCGTTTTGAGTTTGATGATCGCTTTCGTTTTATAGGAACAAATCGCACCTATGCCATTGAAACTCATGGCTGTCAAGCCAATGAAGCCGATTCTGAGCACTTAGCGGCCCTATGTGAAGCCATGGGCTTTTCGCCTGCTCTTTCTTTAGCACAAGCAGATCTCATTTTGATAAACACCTGTGCCGTGCGAGAAAATGCAGAACAAAAAGTATTTGGCGAAATCGGACGACTCAAACAATATAAAGAAAAAAACCCCGACTTGATCATTGCCGTTTCTGGCTGTATGCCACAAGAAGAAGTGGTCGTCGATAAAATTCTAAAAAAGTATCGTCATGTAAACCTGGTCTTCGGTACGCATAATTTACATTTGTTTCCCGAGTACTTGGAAAAGGTCATTCATGATAAAGGACAATTGATTGATGTTTTGTCAATGGAAGGATGCATTGTGGAAGATCTTCCTGCGCTGAGAAAGAACCGATTCAAGGCATGGGTAAACATCATGTATGGCTGTGACGAATTTTGTACCTATTGTATCGTTCCATATACTCGAGGAAAAGAACGTTCTCGAGACAAAGCGGACATTATTAAAGAAGTCCGCTCCTTGATCGATGAAGGCTACCAAGAAATCACATTGCTAGGTCAAAATGTGAATTCTTATGGGTTGGATTTGCCTGGTGAGACACAAAGTTTTGCGGATCTGTTAGCCGATCTCTCGCAATTACCCATTCCGAGAATTCGCTTCACCACCTCCCACCCAAAAGATTTCTCGAACGAATTGATTACTGTCTTATCTCAAGGGGGTAACTTAATGCCCCACATCCATCTTCCCGTGCAATCGGGATCGGATCGAATCCTTAAAGCGATGAATCGCAAATATACTCGAGATCATTATTTGAATCTCATACGTTCACTCAGAATAGCAATTCCAGGCGTTTCAATTACAACCGATATCATCGTTGGCTTTCCGAGCGAAACGGATGTTGACTTCGCGGACACTTTGTCGTTGGTACAAGAAGCACGGTTTGAAGGGGCATATACTTTCATTTACTCCCCACGATCTGGCACCCCTGCTGCAGCCTATCGCGACGATGTCCCTGTTTCACAAAAGAAAATCCGTTTACAGCTATTGAATCAACACATCAACGAAGGCTATCTCGCCGGAAATCAACGTTTTGCTGGCAAAATTGTACCGGTGTTGGTAGAAGGGGTGTCTAAAACCGATTTAACCCGCTTATCCGGTTATACGCCCCATAACAAAATTGTTAATTTCAAAGGTCCTATGGATTTGATTGGGAAAATTATTCCCGTTCGAATCACCCAAGTTCGCACATGGTCACTGACCGGTGAATTGGCAAATCTGAATCCAAAAACCCGCTGATTGAGCCGGATAATTTCTTACCTACTCTATTTATCTCTGATCATTTTCCCAGCTTTGTTCGATCATTCCCTTAACCTTACTTAAAACAAACTTCACAAAACCTTTTTATTCCTCTCGTTTTACACATCATCAAAAAAGCGTGGAAATCGCCTGATTTATTGATAATTTATTGATTAAGTTCTTGAATAACATTTCAATATGTTGTAATATGTTACTATAAAATTGGAAAAGGGTGAGGTCATGAGCAAATTCAAAACCAATGACGAATATTTCGCGTTTGCAAAAACGTTAGCCGTCATCCCATCTGAGGACTTGCTAGTTCTGCTCAAAAACTACAAGATCAAGATTCCGACTTACATTCATCGTTTCGTCCTCAAGGAGACATTGTATCCGAAGGTTTTTCAGACCAAACTCTATGAGTCCTATACAGACGAATTGAAATATCGTCTGCGTGGGTATCGCGATTATTCGCTCTTTTTGCTTGAACGTCTCATCGAAGACTATAACTTGGATTTTGATGCGGCTCGTTATAAAGAGATATTTTTTAATCTTTTGTTCTTGAATCGAGATCTATATGGTCTCAAAAACAGTTTTATCGATGACCTAGAAAAGCTGAAATACAAATACACGGTCGATTTGGAGCGAATCACTTATCGGACGTTTCGGGATCTGATTCAACCGTTTCTTTATGAACCCTCGGGTTTTTTGGACGGTATCAGCCTAAAAATTTTGAAAGATGTGCTCATTCATTCCTGCACGCTGGGTGATCTTCGCGGTCTTGGAGATAAATATGGCGTTAAAGTTCCGCGGCGCATCAACAAAGGCACCTTGATCAATATTTTGGCTGCCCGCTTCCGGCTGACGGAGGAAGAAGCCAAACTCTTGGATGATAAATCGGTGTTGGATTTAGAAATCTACGCAAAAGAAAAAGGATTCAACATTTCCATCGACCTCAAAAAAAGCGATATGGTCGAATATATGATATTTGATTTGAAGAAATATCATCAGGAAGCGCATAAAGATCTGCATAACTATGAGATTCCCTTGGCAACCGATGCGGATTCTGTAAAAGTGGATGCAATCGAGTTTCAATCAAACGATCAGGACATCCCTGTTTTGGAACCGGATGCGCCTGTTGAAATGGCAGTAGAAGAGGAAGAGGAAGAAATGATGGTGGAACCCATCTTATCGGAACCACTTCCAGAATCGGAGCCAGAGCCCATTATTTCTCCAGAACCCGTTGTTATCCCCGAAGATAAACCAATAGAATCGCCTAAAGCCGTCGCTTCTGCCGAACCTAAAAAAGAACCGGATAAAGTGAAAGAAACCGTCAAACCGGAAGAAATGGATTTTTCAGCCGAAGAAAAAGATTTGCTGGATGAAAAAATCAATTTAATAATTAAGAAATATCACAAACGTCGTCGCGTGAGACGTTTCTGGACTATCTTCTCCATTGTTTTAGCTGTTTTGATTCTCGGATTTATCGGATATTCCTTCTATTATTATACGGTGTTAAATCCTGGCAATTTGCCTTTAGGGATTCCGGTTTTTTGGGAATAACGATTCTTGTCATAGAGTTGGGTGATAACCTTGGAATTACGTGACCAGACTGATTACACTCCCATGATGCAACAATATCTCGAAATCAAAAAAGACTATACTGACTTTATAGTCTTTTTTCGACTTGGGGATTTTTATGAAATGTTTTTTACCGATGCGCTCGTTGCTTCTAAAGAACTCGAAATCGTGTTGACCGGTCGTGATGCCGGAGTGGAAGAACGGGTTCCCATGTGTGGGATCCCCTATCATGCGGCGGCTCTTTACATTGATAAATTGATCGATAAAGGTTTCAAAGTAGCGATTGTTGAACAAGTAGAAGACCCCGCCCTCGCGAAGGGAATTGTCCGACGCGAGGTAATCCAGTTGATTACGCCGGGAACACTCACCGATGGTGATCTGTTGGATGAAAAGAGCAACGTCTTCATCGGTGCCCTTAGTGAAACGAAAACGCAGTATCTTTTAGCCTATTCCGATCTCACGACCGGTGAAACCCATATCGTGACGATGCCACGGGAAATGGAGTGGCTGAAAAACGAGATTCTTAATCTCGATCTGAAAGAACTGATTGTGAGCTCGACATTCAATCAAAAAACCTTGCGTCCGTTGATGGAAATGCTTCCTTTGACGGTATCTATCTCCGATCAAACTGAATTGACGAGTTTCTATCGTCCTCTCGTTCAGGATATCTATGACAAAGATTTATTGATAGCAATCGCGAGGTTGATCAATTATCTCATCAAAACCCAGCGAAAAGAATTGATGCACCTGCAAAAAGTACATGTGTTTGAGTCAATGCAATATCTCCACATCGACAACAACTCCATCCGAAATCTAGAGATTATCGAAACAATTCGGACGCAAAGCAAACGAGGCTCATTGTTTTGGATGCTCGATCGCTGCGAGACAGCGATGGGATCCCGTTTCCTCAAACAAAATTTGCTCAGGCCACTGGTGGATAAAGAAAAAATCTATGCGCGATACCAGATGGTCGAAGATTTCAATTCGCAATTTTTGGTGAAAGAAGATATCCGTCTGCTTCTTAGGGATGTCTATGATTTGGAACGGATCGTTGGCCGTATCTCCTTTGGTAATGCCAACGGCAAGGATTTGGTCAACTTGGCGCGATCTCTTCGTCAAGTGCCGCCTCTCAAAACTCAACTGAATGCTTTAGGAAATCTATATGCGAAAAAACTCATTGAAAAGATCCCTGATTTTTCCGCTCTTTCCAATTTGATTGGCCGTGCCATTGTCGACAATCCTCCTATAACCACCAAAGAAGGCGGTCTCATCCGTGATGGTTATTCATCTGAACTGGATCAACTGAAGTATGCGGGCGCTCATGGAAAGGAATGGCTGAGTGCCTTTGAAGCATCCGAACGTGAAAGAACGGGAATCAAGAAACTCAAAATTGGCTATAATCGGGTATTTGGTTATTATATTGAGATCACCAATGGTCAACTCGAGTCTCTCAAACCAGAATTCGGTTATGAGCGAAAACAAACGCTGACAAATTCGGAACGATTTGTGACTGCTGAGTTAAAAGAAAAGGAAGCCCTTATTCTGGGCTCTCAAGAAAAAGCGGTTCAGCTGGAATATGAGTTGTTTTTAGCTATCCGTGAAAAAGCGAAACAAGAAACCGAAGCCCTTCAAGACCTAGCGAAGACAATAGCTGAAATCGACTTGCTCATGGCCTTTTCTTCGGTTGCCATGGATCACCACTACTGCCGACCTGAGCTGGTGGAATCACGGTCGATTCACGTCATTGGCGGACGACACGCCGTCGTTGAGAAAACACTTGACGAAGGCTTGTTTGTGGAAAATGATCTGACAATGGATGAAAAAACCAACATCCTTTTGATCACCGGACCCAACATGTCGGGAAAATCCACTTACATGCGTCAATTGGCTTTGATGGTGATCATGGCACAAATGGGATCATTTGTCGCTGCCACAACAGCAAAATTTCCAATTTTTGATCGTATCTTCACCCGGATAGGCGCCGCTGATGATCTTTCAACAGGAAAATCCACTTTCATGGTTGAAATGCTGGAAGTGAATGTGGCGCTTCAAAATGCAACCAAAGCGAGTTTGATTCTCTTTGATGAAATTGGTCGCGGTACGGCAACCTATGATGGCATGGCCCTCGCCCAAGCGATCATCGAATATTGTCACCATAAAATCGACTGTAAAATTTTGTTCTCCACGCATTATCATGAATTGACTTATTTGGAAGATGATCTGGCATCCTTACACAATGTGCATGTCTTGGCAAAAGAAGACAAGGGTAACATCGTTTTCTTACATCGAGTAGCCGACGGCCCGACCGACAAATCATATGGCATCCATGTCGGAAAACTTGCCAAATTACCTCCCACCCTGCTCAAGCGGGCTCGAGCCATATTGGATGAACTAGAAAAAAACCACGGATATAATGTCATTAAGCCTCAAGTCATCGACTTGTTCAACTATGAGATCGCTCTTGAAAAAGAACAAGTTGAAGAGAATGAATATCTGCCACTTCTCGATCAAATCCGCGAATTGGACATCAATGACTTAACACCGCTTAATGCATTAAATATTTTGGCGGATATCATCGAAAAGAGCAAAAAACTACCTTAATCAATTATGGAAAGGAGCAGCCATGGGACAAATAATCCAACTGGATCCGAAACTTCAGAACTTAATCGCGGCAGGCGAAGTCGTTGAACGGATCGGCAATGTTGTAAAAGAGCTTGTCGAAAACTCCTTAGACGCGAAGAGCTCCCAAATTGACATCCACTTGGAAGAATCCGGGCTCAAGAAAATATTGGTTGTGGATAATGGCACGGGAATGGATAAAGAGGATGCTGTCCTCGCTTTTAATCGCCATGCCACATCGAAGATTCATTCTGAATACGATTTGTTCCACATTTCCTCCTTGGGATTTCGCGGCGAGGCTTTGCCATCGATTGGCGCAATTTCGCGTGTGCAATTATCCACCTCGACGGGCGAAAAAGAAGGGGTTGAGGTCATTTATCAAGATGGATTGTTGTTGAGTGTATCCCCCGCTTCCCCCCGTAAAGGAACGTCCATCCAAGTTACGCGGTTGTTTTATCAAACGCCAGCCCGCTTTAAATACCTGAAGTCTCTTCCTTCCGAACTTGGATTCATCCAAGGGCTGATCGGCCGTTTTGCACTTTGTTACCCCTTCGTCGCCTTCAGCCTCCATCACGATGGAAAACTCCTCTTCCAAAGCGATGGGCAAGGCGATCCGTTGTCTGTCATTCAAAAACTGTATGGCCACCGAACCGCTCGCAACATGCAATTCTTCAAGAGTGAGAATCGCGACTATAAAATTGAAGGTTACTTTGCAAATCCGATTGATTATCGCAGTTCTCGGAATTATCTGACAATCCTTGTCAACAAAAGACCCATCATCAGTCCCAAATTGTCACAAGCGATCAGTGATGCTTTTACAGCATTCATCCCTACTGGCAAGTATCCTATCTGTGTTCTCTATATCACCGTCGATCCGCAATTGATCGATGTCAATGTCCACCCGACCAAACAAGAGATTAAATTCTCGGAGATCAATTCCTTGAGTGAATTGGTCACAAAAACAATCAAGTCCGGCATTTCGCCATTATTTCGAATTCCGGATATTGAACGAAGAAGCCCCGATGATTCAGCCCCCCGACCAATAACGCCCTCCACAATCCTAGCAGAAGAGCCTTCGCTTTTTAACGTCATGGACTCCGAGAAAGAAGCCAGTTCGGATATGTTGAAGCCGGAGACATTGAAGTTGCCATCGCTTGCCTACATCGGTCAATACCACGGAACATATTTACTGATGCAATCGATGGATGGGTTGTATTTGATGGATCAACATGCGGCTGCTGAGCGAATTCGGTATGAACAGTATCTTCAACGGATGTCCGAGCCAATGACAGCAAATTATCAACTTTTAATTCCCCTTGAACTCGAAGTTTCAAGGGAATCAATTGCCGACTTGGACGATGTAAGTCTCAGGAAGCTAATTGAACTAGGAATCGAAGTTTCCAGCAAATCGGAATCGATCCTTCAAATTCACTCGCTTCCTTCTTGGATTTCGCAAGGCGAAGAGCTACTCATAACTGAAAGTGCGATCGCAATGATGGTCGAGCAAAAATCCGCACCGCTTTCTTCTCTGCGAAACGAGTTGGCCAAACTTCTTAGTTGTAAACACTCCCTGAAAGCCAATCGGTATGTGGATTCAGCCATGGCTGAATCCTTAGTGATCGAACTGAATAAATGTCAAGATCCTTATATTTGTCCGCACGGGCGCCCCACAATCATCCATTTTCAACAATCGGAGATAGAAAAATGGTTCAAACGGATCCCTTGATGTCGCTCATCTTGGCAATTGTTGGTCCAACCGGTATTGGGAAGAGCCGGCTTGCCCTCAACATAGCGAAAGACTATTCCGCTGAAATCCTTTCGGCTGATGCTTTTCAGTTTTACCGCGGACTTGATATTGGAACAGCAAAGATACGCCCAAGAGAACAAGAAGGAATCGTTCATCACTTTCTCGATATCCTTGATCCATCCGAATCGTTTTCCGTCCATGACTACCAACGATTAGCAAGAGAGAAAATCGACTCACTCCAACATGAAGGAAAGCTACCGATACTGGTCGGTGGATCAGGGCTATATATCAATGCGGTCTATTATGATTACCGGTTTTTGGGAAATAAGCGTCACGAGTTCGATCATTCTATCTCATCATTGACCACTGAAAAGTTATATGAACAGCTGAAAATGATCAATCCAGATTTATCCGCCACGATTCACCCGAATAACCGTCGCCGAATCCTCCGCAGTTTGGAGATCGCCATGGATATATCCCAAGATGACACACTTGGAAAAAAGCGTCCTCATTATCCCAATTGGACAACCATCGGCTTAACCATGCCGCGAGACCAGTTGTATCAGCAACTCGAAACGCGAGTCGATCAAATGATCCAATCCGGTCTCGAAAACGAAGCAAGATATTTATTTGAATATGCCGCAAAAAGCCAAGCCGCCATGGCGATTGGCTATAAAGAGTTTTTTCCTTATTTTCAAGGTGAATTGAGCCGCATCGATGTAATTGCTCAAATCAAACAAAATACACGTCGCTATGCAAAACGTCAACTCACTTGGTTTCGAAATCAAATGAACTGTACTTGGTTCATTGTCAACCCGGACCGATTTGAGGACACGATTGAACAAGTGCGAGACTATTTAAAAAAAGAAGTGCGATCAACTACCTGATCGCACTATTTTGTGTCTTCTTTTATTGGGAATGGCCATTTCTCGAGTCCATTTTTTAATACATAAACCGGTTTAAATCCTTTTTTGATCAATTTTTTTGCAATCCGTTTTACAGAGTTTTTACAATTTTCATCATAGAGAAAAATCGCCTGGTCGCGGCGAAGTCGACTTAATGAGGAAAAGACAGTTCGATTTGGAAAGGACCGGCTGCCGTTGATTCTTCGATGATTAAAATTGTCTTCCCGACGAACATCAATCAACTGTCCTTTACGCATATTGAGCCGAAATTCTTCGGGTTCCAAAAATACAATTTGGGAAAAATCGTATTTTTTCCTCATAGTGATCATAATTCCAACCACTAAGCCCAGACCAATTGGTAAAACCCATTCCCATACCGATGCTAAGAACATTTCATCACCTCGTTTCTTAGTCATTCACATTATAGATGAGTTGAAAACTGTTGTCAATTAAAGCTTTTTATATTATAATATGATTTGTTTTTGAGACAACTGGCACCTAGGAGGATTTTATGATCAGCACCAATGATTTTAAAACCGGGATGACGATTGAATATGAAGGCAATATTTATTCAATTATCGAATTTCAGCACGTCAAACCCGGGAAAGGCGGCGCATTTGTCCGCACAAAATTAAGAAATCTCCGCACTCGAGCGGTGATTGATAAAACGTTCAATGCGGGCATCAATATCGAGCAAGCTATCATTGACAAATCCGCAATGCAATATCTCTATGCTTCTGGAGATACACATGTCTTCATGAATCAAGAAACGTTTGAACAAATAGAGATCCATCAGGGTATGATCGAAAATGAGCTTTATTATCTGACCGAAGGCATGACCATCAATATCATTATGTACAATCATGAGATTCTTGGATTGGAATTGCCTGATAAAGTAACGCTTGAAGTGATTGAAACCGCCGGCGGAGCCAAAGGAAACACCGCCTCCAATGCAACAAAAGAGGCTTTGACAAATACGGGGCTTCGGCTCTTGGTTCCTCTGTTTGTGGAAACCGGCGAAAAAATAGTGGTGTCAACCGCAACTGGCAAGTATGACACCCGAGCAAAGTAATTAAACCAATTTCTTAGGGAGTGATGATTCTTTGGAATCTAGTCCGACGTGGCTTATCTCACAGGCGATAATATTTCATCCCGGTTTGTTGATTTTGATGCTGGTATGTCTTGTTTGTTCAGCATTCTTCTCAATGACCGAGATGGCTTATTCCGTTGTTGGAAAAGTCCGTCTTAAAACCTTGATAGATCAAAACATCAAAGGCGCCAAAAAAGCGTATTGGATTGTCGAAAACTTTGATCGGACGCTGACGACGATTTTGGTGGGTAACAATTTAGCAAATATCGCGCTCACGACCGTGAGTGTCCTTTTCTTTACGGGCTTATTTGTCGATAACCCCAATGCCGACACAATCGTATCAATCATCAATACCATCGTGATTACCATCATTGTTTTGACGTTTGGTGAGATTCTGCCCAAAAGTTTGGCCAGGCGTTATCCGGAGAAAATCAGTCTATTTGAAAGCGGTTTTCTTTTCTTCTTGATTCGCATCATGACGCCTTTCACTTATTTGTTCCGCTTGTTGAACAAGCGCGTGGTCGGTCGGTTGGAACAAGAAAACAAATTGACCGTCACCGAATCCGAGTTGGAAACAATCATCGATACGATGGAAGAGGAAGGCTCGATTGATGAAGAAGAAGCAGATATGTTACAAAAGGTTCTCGATTTGAGTGACATCACGGTAGAAGAAATCATGACACCAAGGGTGGATATGATCGCTTGTGATGTTAGCGAAAATATTGAAAACATTCGTGATATGTTTTTCAAAAGCAAATATTCGCGAATCCCGGTCTACGACAGCAATCCGGATAATATCATCGGCGTCTTGTCCGAACGCGATTTCTACACCAAAATGATCAAACGACAAAATATCGTGGTCAAAAAGCTGTTGCGAAAACCGATCTTTGTGCCCGCGACCACCAAAGTTGACGCCTTGATCGAGTTGTTGCAACTGGAAAACTCCCATATGGCAATCGTTGTTGATGAATACGGCGGGGTGGATGGGTTGGTGACGATGGAAGACGCGTTGGAAGAGCTGGTCGGAGAAATTTATGATGAACACGATGAAGTGACCGACACGATCGTTAAAAAAACTGACACTCAATACATCGTCAACGCCGATGTTGATCTCAAAGATCTGTTCGAAGACTTGGAACTTGGAACTCCCCCTGTCTCTGACTCAATCTCAGTTGGCGGCTGGTTGTTTGAAAAATTTCAAGACATTCCCGAGGTTGGAGAAAAAATAGAATATGAGTTAGCAATCAATCAAAAGTTTGATGATCTAAGTGAACTTATCAGCGAAGATTTGGTAATTTTGACTTTTGAAGTGCAGAAAGTCAAACAAAGACGAATTCAATCGGTCCTTCTTACCGTTGAACTCAAAAAATCCCAACAGGAAACGGATAATAGTTAATAATCCGGAATGAGGGTAGGAAGACCTATCCCTCATTTTTTTAAGGAGTGAACAAGCATGGAACGCCTGCAAAAAATCCTTCAACGCGCGGGGATCGCATCCAGACGAAAAGCCGAGGAAATGATCGCTTCCGGAAAAGTGAAAGTCAATGGCATTGAGATTCGCGATATGGGAGTAAAAGTCGATCCAGCGGCTGAAATAATCTGTGACGGCGTCCGGATATCTTATGAAGAAAAGGTATACTGGGTACTAAACAAACCCGAAGGGGTAGTGTCAACCACAAAAGACGAACATGGCCGGAAAACCGTCATGGACCTTTTGAATGTGTCTGAACGAATCTTCCCGGTTGGTCGTTTGGACTATAATACAAGCGGCATCATCTTGTTTACCAACGATGGAACCTTCAGCAATCAACTGACTCATCCCCGCTTTAAACTTGAAAAAGAATATCACGTTAAAGTAGCGGGTCTCTTACGAAAAGAGGAATCCGTTACTGTTGAGAAGGGGATCTTGATCGATGGCGTGCGCACCAAGCCTGCTATAATCAATAAAGTTCGCTATGATGATAAAAAGGAAAACACGTATGTCAACATCGTGATTACCGAGGGAAAGTATCATCAGGTCAAAAAGATGTTTGAAGCAATCGGTCATCCGGTTCTGATGCTGAAACGGTATCGTTTTGGCTCAGTGACAACCGACGGGTTGAAACCGGGAGATGCTCGCTTGTTGAAACCGCATGAAATCAAGCAATTATGGAACCTATCACAACACGGAAAATAAAGTGGTCACGGTGATTTAATGCTTTCGTTTTGCAGAAATTATGATATAATGGGAAGCGTTGAGAGGCGATAAAATGAAATACCGAGCTTTGGCAATCGACGGACCCGCAGGCGCAGGGAAATCCAGTGTCGCGAAAATGTTGGCCAAACAATTGAATTATACCTATGTCGATACGGGTGCCATGTATCGGGCAGCCACGTTGAAGGCACTCGCCTTGAAAGTCGACTTGGATAATCCGGAGTCTTTCAGCTTTCTTGACAACACGAAAATGGAATTTATGCATGAGGTCCTTTATTTGGATGGAAAAGACGTCACAATAGCAATTCGATCCAATTCAGTTTCAAATAATGTCAGCGTCGTCGCAAGCCATATTCCGGTCAGAAATCGATTGGTTGCTCTGCAACAAAAGATTGCAGATAAAAATCATGTCGTGATGGATGGTCGTGATATCGGTACTGTCGTCTTACCTAACGCGGATCTAAAAATTTTTTTAACCGCTTCGGTTGAAGAGCGAGCAAAAAGACGTCACGCTGAGAATGTATCCTTAGGAATTGACAGTGATCTCGAACGTTTAAAAAAAGAAATCGAGCGTCGGGATCAAATCGATTCTTCGCGCAGTTATAATCCTCTGCGTGTGGCAAAAGACGCAATCTTCGTAGACACATCGGCCATGGATTTAGGCGAAGTGACTGCGATGATATATGATTTATACAAGAAAAAGATTGACGAAAAAGAGGAGCAACCAGAATGGAAAACAACCAACAACCCAATCAAGAATTAAACATCCCCCAAGTCGGTCAAATTTTGACCGGAACCGTTGTCAGCGTCACGGACGAAGAAGTCCTTGTTGATGTCGGATATATGTTTGAGGGAACAATTTATAAAGATCATCTGTCTAATCAGAAAGTCGCAAGCGCGAAAGATTTGGTCAAGATAGGAGATCAAATCGAAGTTCAAGTCACCAAGATTAGCCATGGAGATGACAACAACATTTTATTGTTATCTCGCAAAGATATCGAAAGAAAAGCAATTCGCGATCGCTATCGCGATGATTTAGTCGTTGATCAATCAATCACTGCCAAGGTGAAAAAGGATGTCAAGGGTGGTCTGTTGCTTGATTATCATGGTTTTGAACTGTTTTTACCCGAGTCTTTGATTTCTTTAAATTCCTTATCCCCCGAAGAAAAAAAAGCACTCGTCGGTCAAGAAACTGCTGTACGCCTCATTGAGATCCGTTCTGACCGCGGAAAAGATAAGTTTATTGTTAACCGGAAGCAACTGCAATATGAAGAGTTAAAGCAACAAGAAAAAACGGAAATCCAAGCGTTTGCTGTGGGCGATATCGTCAATGGAATCGTCTCAAGAATTATGGATTTTGGAGCTTTTATAAAAATATCAGATCATGTCGAAGGTCTCGTCCATATCAGCGAACTCTCCCAATATCACACAAAAAAAGTCGAAAATGTCATCAAAGCCGGTGATCTTGTTCAAGCGAAAATCATCAAAATTTCCGGCAAGCGAGTCAGTTTGTCTTTGAAGGCCCTTCAAGAGACCCCTTGGGATTTGTTCATGAAAAATCACAATGTCGGCGATAAAGTGATGGGAACAGTTGTCAAAAAGATGCAATTCGGCATGCTGCTCGAAGTTGAAAGAGAAATCAGCGGTCTTTTGAACCGAAATGACTACTCGTGGGATCCGCATGATAATCTGGCTGGACGAGTACAAGTTGGCGATCAGATTGAAGTTGAAATCACCAGCATCAATCCCGATAAAAAGCAATTCACATTATCCAAAAAACATCTGGATTACAATCCTTGGGCAGATCTGAAACTGCGTGTTGGCGAACACGTATCCGCTACCGTGAAAACGATTATGGAAAAAGGAGCCCTTCTTGAAATCTCCGGAGTAGAAGCGTTTCTCCCCATTCATGAGATATCATCCGAACGGATCAATCGAGTCGAAGACGCTTTAAAAGTCGGTGATATTCTCACGGTTGAGGTCTTGACCTTTTTCCCGAAAGAATGGCGGATGAGCGTATCATTAAAACGCATTCAAGAAAAATCACAACGAAAAGAATATGAGTCTCATCTGAAAGACAACGTCTCTGCCAATCAATCCTTAGCAGATTTATTTGAAAAATTTAAGAAATAACGTTCCATACAAAAAAGGATGATCGTTCATGATTCCAACAGTGGCAATCGTTGGGCGGCCAAATGTAGGCAAATCAACGATTTTCAACCGAATCGTCGGTGAAAGAATCGCGATCACCGACGCAAAACCGGGAGCAACACGGGATCGCATCTATGGTAAAGCTGTGTGGCTTAACCGCGTCTTCTCGGTCATTGACACCGGGGGCATCGAAATCAGCGATGCACCTTTTTTGTCACAAATCCGAGCCCAGGCAGAAATCGCCATCGAAGAAAGCGAAGTCATTTGCTTTGTCACTGATGGGCAATCCGGGTTGATGCCCGATGACAGAGAAGTTATGAATTTGCTTTTTCAAGCAAAAAAACCCGTTGTCATTGCCGTCAACAAGGTTGATAATTCATCTCTTCGCCAACAAGCTTATGAATTTTACGAAATCGGTGTGGAAGATGTCATCCCCGTCTCCGCTTCTCATGGTATCGGTATTGGTGATTTACTGGATCGACTCGTCAATTATCTTCCAGATGACAAACCAGAGCCGTATTCCGATGACATTTTAAAGCTTTGTGTGATTGGACGTCCCAATGTCGGGAAATCTTCACTTGTCAATGCCATTTTGGGCCAAGAACGATTGATTGTCTCTGAAATCCATGGAACAACGACGGATTCGATTGATACGCTATTTACCTTCAACGATCAGGAAGCCGTCATTATTGACACTGCAGGCTTACGAAAACGGGGGAAAATCTTTGAATCGGTCGAAAAGTACAGTGCGCTCAGAGCGATGCATGCCATTGAACGAAGTGATGTCTGCCTCTTGGTTTTGGACGCATTTGCTGGGATTCAAGAACAAGACAAACACATCGCCGGTTATGCCCTCGAGAGTGGTAAAGCCATGGTGATCGTCTTAAATAAATATGATACCATCGAAAAAACCGAAAATACCATGTCGGAATGGACTAAAAAAATCCGCCGAGAATTTCAATTTCTACCCTACATCCCAATCGCTTATGTTTCCGCGAAAACAAAAGCGAGAATAGGGTCGCTCTTTCCATTGATCCAGAAAGCTTTTGAAAACTACCAAAAACGGGTCTCGACCTCGGCCTTGAACGAGGTTATCACCGAAGCGATGCTCCTGAATCCACCCAAAGAACACAACGGTGTTCTCCTTCGTGTTTATTACGCCACTCAGGTAAAAAGCAAGTGCCCAACGTTTGTATTATTCGTCAATAATACCCAGGCAATCCATTTCAGTTATTATCGATATTTGGAAAATCAAATCCGGTCTCGATTTGATTTTGAAGGGACCCCCTTGAAAATAAGCTTGAGAAATCGCGAATAATGGCTAAATTATCTAAAAAAACGGCTTTTTTTTCGTAAAAACGCTTGCATTTTATATTTGTTGTTCTTATAATTGAGTTATCAAAATAAAGGAGGTATCATTCGATGAACAAATCCGAATTAGTCGCAAGAATTGCAGAATTATCTGATCTGACAAAAAAAGACGCTGAAGTCGCATTGAACTCCACAGTACTCGCAATTCAAGAAGCTTTGGTCAAAGGAGAAAAAGTGATTTTGACCGGCTTTGGAACATTCGAAGTCAAAGTCCGAAAATCTCGTTCTGGCCATGATCCCCGGACTGGCGAAACCATCGCCATCCCCGCTCTGAAAGCTCCTACATTCAAAGCAGGAAAAGTATTAAAAGAAGCTGTTCGTTAAAACAAACAAAAAAATTACCGGCAAATGCAATTGCCGGTTTTTTTTATGAATTCACTGCGATAGAACTGCGATAAAATAAATTAAGAAAGTGATAAGATTGTTTAGAAAGTGCATTCCGGTTGTGACCATAATGTTCTTCTTGGATCGATGATAGACCCAGCCAAAAACCATTCCCATCAACACATACGGGATTGCTTGAAGAAAGTCGCCATAATTGATCACGTGCATCAGTCCAAAAATCAGACCGCTGGAAATAATAGCGACTGTTGAACCAAATCGTCGATCCATAAAACGATAAATCACTTTGCGATAAACAAGTTCTTCCACTAAGGGTGTAAACACACAGAGTAGAAGAAACAGCATGAATAAGGCCAAGGGATTGTTTGAAAACATCGAAGCGATAGCTTGCTCGTTTTCCGAGCCACTCTCAACTCCAAGGACATAAATCAAAAACGCTTGGGACAAAATCGATACCACATAGAGGAGAATCAGACCTGTAAATATCTGACCAATGCCTGATTGCCATTTTTTACGAAAAAGATGCCAATCTCGTTTTAAACTCCATTGATCGATCAAGAGAAATAAAAGGGCGGTTATCGCCAATTGTGAAAAATATAGTATGACGTAATAAAAGGAACTTTCATCTAATCCATAACTGATTTTCCAATCGGGATAGTTGGTAGCGCTGAGTTCGATCTCTGAAAATGTGAATTCTGCCCCGGATTCGATTTGATCGCTATCAATCGTCACTGAATAAATCTTTTTCCCTTGTTCATCGACAAAATCATATTCGACCCATATTTTTGGAAGAGCACGATCCCAAATGTTTTTAAAGCTACCAGTAAATGTCATCTGATAGGGATAGTCCAAATCACCGGAAGCCGAAATCACCACCTCCGGTGACTCCACTACTTCAATTGCCTGATTGATTTCATCTGATTTTGGATATTGTGCTCGGAAATAGACAAATTGAAATATCGAAGCAAGCAACATGATACCGATATATATCAGGACCAATCTCAGGTTGACTTTATACTCTCTTGTTAATTCATCGATCGATAGATCCGGTTCGGGTGGTAGAGACGAAGGCGTCGGTTTGGTTGAATTCGAAACATCAGACTTAAACAAATCATCATAGTCGCTCATTGGCTCACCTCATCTTATCCTTCATTATACTTGAAAATGATGATTATTCAATCTTTTTTGTTGCTGATTGATTCAAAGAACGCTCGTATTTTTTTCTTCAAATGGGAGATGAAGTGGGTTTTTATGTTATACTTAAGCCGGTGAGAATATGAAACAATTATTGATTGCTTCTAACAATTTCAATAAAATTCGGGAATTTAAAGAAATCCTTGCTAATAGTCCCTTTAAGCTTCTGACTTGTGCGGATTTAAATGCTCATCTCGATATTGAAGAAACTGGAATGACGTTTCGGGAAAATGCATTGATCAAAGCCAAAGCCTTTTATGATCGGTTTCGAATTCCAACAATCGCCGATGATTCGGGCCTCGAAGTCATCGCGTTGGGCAACCGACCCGGTGTTTTTTCGCAACGGTATTCTCCGTCGGGAACGGATGAGGATAATTTAGCTTTGTTATTGAAAGAGATGCACGGAGTTGAAGATCGAAGAGCCCAGTATGTCTGTGAACTAGTGTATTACCAGTCTCCAGAAACCGTCGTCTTTTTCTCTGGAATTCTTAAAGGTCAGATTATGGACAAACCAATTTCTGGCAATGGTTTTGGTTATGATCCTGTCTTTTATATTCCCTCATTAAAAAAAAGACTATCTCAATGTCGCCCAGAAGAAAAGAATGCCATTAGTCACCGTGGGCAAGCAATAAGGCAATTACTGGACCTGTTACGGTCGCATTCATGAAAATTCTGATTTTTAGCGATAATCATCGCAACCGCGATGTCATCCAACACATGCTTCAGCAGCAACTGCCGGTTGATCATATCTTTTCGCTTGGCGATTCAGAAATGTCCGAAACCGAATTATCCGCCCTAAATATTATCGGTGTCCGAGGAAATTATCCCTTCGAACCCAAGTTCCCCGATGAACTGGTCATGGATTTTTCTTCTGTTAAGATCTTATTTACCCACGGCCACACCTATCATGTAAAATCCGGTCGGCATCTTTTATATCAGGCGGCTTATTATCGACAGTGTCAGATTGCCTTCTATGGGCATACTCACGCATATCGAATCGATGAATTTCCCGAAGCAGTCTTGGTCAATCCGGGCTCACTGGCTTTTCCGCGAGTGGGGATGTGCCGATCTTATGCCCTTTTGACCATACGACCGACCGAATTCCAAATTGAACTCGTCAGCCTCGATACGGGCGAATGCCTGGAATCCATGACAAAACCGATCGAAAGGAGATAGTTTCGACCCATGTTGGAAGAACTGCTAAAAGAATGTCAAAGTAGTCCGTTAAATGCAGAAACAGCTGAGAAACTTATCGCTTTGCGATCTGAGGCATTGGCGGAAAAAACCTATCCGATCTATTGGGAAGCTACTCGGTTGCTGGCCAATTTTTATGAGTCCAATCAAGAATTTGATCAAGCGATTTTATTGCTGAAAGAACCATTAGAAAATGAAATCAGTGAACAGTTTCAACCGACGGTTGCTTTGGTGGATCAACTGATTGGTTTGTTATTGAAGACGGAAGATTTTGTGGAATTGGAAGCTGTTCTTCATTACCGGGAACGATTTATAGAAGAAAACAAGGCGTTGAAGCGAATGCAGTTGTTTTATCTCGCTGTCTGTTATGAAGGATTAAAGAAAACCGATCTCGCCATTCAGACGCTTCTTTCAATCCCCGATACGCTTTCCAGTAGCAACCTTGTCAGTAAATATTTAAAACTTGCTTTGCTGTACCTGGATAAGAAAGAAATCGCGAAAGCAGAAGAAATGGCCCTCTATGCCCGTCATTTCGATCGAGAACAGAAAAATCCAATCTTTCTGTTGGTGGATTCCGATCTAGCGTATCAGAAAGGTGATTACCTGAACGCGTTAGAACATTACCAATCGTATTATCTGGCTGCCAAAGTTAAAAATCGATATTTAGAACGATTTATTCGTATCAACCTACAACTACTTAATTTGGAAGATGCCTGGGCATTTTTCATCGAACATCTTCCGAAAGTCGAGCGAATGATCTCGAAACACGCCCGGCGCGAGTTCTATCAAGCTGGCTTGGATCTCAGTTTAAAATATCAACAGTTGGAAATGGTGTTGACTCTTAAGGAAAAATTGGCCATGCTTGATCATCCCTCTCAAGTAACCGTGGATTCTTTTCAAGGGCTCGAGCGGCTGTTGAAAAGATCTGCCGGTCGACTCAAGTATGCGAAATCGCGAGACGTGTTGTTGGAACATTGTCGAGACTTAATGGACCAAGTTTCATTTGATCGTCTCATCTTCATCGCTCTTGATCCGGACGGTATCCGGATCATGACCTATCAAAAAGGGTTGTTGCTTGAGAAAGTGATGTCTTTTTCCTTGTTGAAAGACACTTTGATCGATGTGTTGCTATCCAGCGACCAAGAGGATTTGCTCTATACAAAAACCGAGCTCTCAGAGATTCGTGATTACCTACTCCCTAATAACTTCATCGATATGGAGTATGTCATTGCCTCCCGGATTCGTCAAGAAATCTATCCTCATGCCTTTTTGGTTGCTTTTATAAAAGAAACAGATCGATTTATGCATCATCATAAACTATTTTGTATCACCCGAATTCTGTGTGAGATGCGACTATCGGATCACCTTTTCAAAGTCGATCAAACTCGACAGGCAGATTACTTGGAAAAAGGCTTTGATCTTCTTGGAACCGGGTTGATCAAAATTGAAAAAGGCGTGGTTCTTTTTTTGACAGAAGCAACCAAATCGATGTTTGGTATGACCGAAAAGACGATTACTTTTGAACGGTTTCAATCAGGATTTGTTTCGGATAAGCCCATTTATTTGGATGCCTTTTTGACGTGTGATCACTTGACTCTTGGTTACCAATTGTTGGAAGGGACGAAAAAACAGTTTTCACTCCGCATTTGGCGAG
>Ga0123335_1002218_pt1 | contig 29546 bp, 23 predicted proteins | sample BiotimSIPDNA_2_FD_89707 | JGI IMG/M metagenome (GOLD analysis project Ga0123335, IMG submission 89707) | Anaerobic biogas reactor microbial communites from Washington, USA - Biogas_R2 time_0 SIP DNA | ecosystem: Engineered > Bioreactor > Anaerobic > Unclassified | place: Washington, USA... | reverse complement strand
TCCGGCGCCACCATCACCACCAACGCGGTGCTTGAGGCCATCAACAAGGCTTACGAAGAGCATGGCGCCGCAGAGCTTTCAGAGCCTGCCGCTGCCTCGCCTGAGGGGAAGGAATACACGGCCCAGGCGCAGGGCTTTGCGGGCCCGGTGGCTGTTAAGGTCACCATCAAGGAGGATGGCACCCTCTCCAGCCTGGTGGTGGGGGACGAGCAGTTCGCCGAGACCCAGGGCTACGGCGCGGGCGCCCTGGAAGATGATTTTACGGCGCAGTTTGTTGGAAAAAAGCCCCCAATGACGTTGCGTGGTGCAGATGAAGAGGAAACGGCATCCAATATTGATGCCATCTCCGGTGCCACAATCACCAGTCAAGCGGTCGTCGATGCAGTGAATGAGGCTGCGCAATTTACCGGGGACGAAACCGAAATCGACTTTTCCCAGGTGTCTTATACCGCTGACGCCCAAGGCTATGCCAGCCCCGTGGCAGTGAATGTAGCATTTGATGAGAACGGCAGCATTAGGCAACTGAGTATAGGCGACATTCGCTTTGAAGAAACCACAGGTTTAGGTTCAAAAGCGCAGGAGGCACCGTTTATAGACCAGTTTATTGGCAAGACGCCCCCTATTACCCTTCGTAAGGCAAATGAAACGGCAACGCCCTCCACGATTGATGCAATCACTGCGGCGACAGTCACAAGTCAGGCGGTGGCGGATGCCATCAACCTGGCCTACGAAAAATATCTTGAGGCAAACATAACCGGCGGTGACGGAATATTCACCATCAATAAACAAGGTTACGCGGGGCCGGTAGCAGTCAGCGTTTCTTTTGATGCGCAAGGGCGGGTGGCTTCCCTTGTGGTCGGTGATGAGCAGTTTAATGAGACCGCCGGGCTTGGTGACAAAGTGCGGGATGAGGAATATGCATCACAGTTTTTGAACAAACTGCCGCCCCTTCATCTTCGTAAGGCGGAGGAGGTCCAAAGCCCGTCCACCATCGATGGTGTAACCGCAGCTACCATTACCAGCCAGGCTGTGGTTGATGCTGTCAATGAAGCGCACAACGAGTTCAGCAAGCGAATTGGTAATTAGCGAGAAAGGTGGGAAAATATTTGTCAAAACTGAGTTTTAGGGGTGGCATCCATCCTCTGAAGGAAAAGCATGAAGGCAAGGAGGCCACCAAATCAAAGCCCATCCGGCCATATGTACCTGAAGAAGTCTGCATCCCTGTGGATATGCACCTTGGCGCGCCAAGCATCCCCTGCGTCAAGAAGGGCGATCTGGTAAAACTGGGGCAGGTCGTGGCCGAGCCTGCCGGGCCCCGGGGAATTCCGGTTCACGCAAGCGTATCTGGTGAGGTGACGGCCGTAATATCCAAACAACAACTCTATGGCAAACCCAGCACCTGCATACTGATCCGCAATGACAAGCAGGACACCTGGGTGGATTGCCATATACTGGGGGATGTGGAAACGGCGCCCGCAGACAAAATTATTGGTGCCATACGCGATGCCGGCATCTGCGGGATGGGCGGCGCTTGTTTCCCAACACATGCCAAGATGGTTCTGCCCGAAGGAAAAACGGTTGATACCATCCTGCTCAACGGATCTGAGTGTGAGACTTTTATCACCGCCGATCACCGGCTGATGCTGGAAGAGCCCCAGCGCGTTGTGAACGGATTGAGGGCCGCCATGAGGGCAATGGGCGTCCAAAAGGGCGTCATCGCTATTGAGGAAAATAAGATGGATGCTTATGAGGCCATCAAAAAAGCCGCGGCGGGACGAGAGGGCATCTCAACGGCACTGCTGAAGACAAAGTACCCCCAAGGGGGTGAAAAGCAGCTGATAAAGGCAGTCACCGGCAGGGAAGTTCCCTCAGGCGGTTTGCCCATGGATGCACATGTGGTAGTGCTGAATGTAGCGACTGCCGCCGCCATTACGGATGCTGTAACAGAGGGAAAGCCCTCCATTGCGCGCATTACCACCGTGACAGGCATCGTCAATGAGCCTTCAAATCTCCTTGTACGTATTGGTACCTCCGTGAGCGAGCTAATTACAGCCTGCGGGGGAACCAGTGAAGAGCCCGGCAAGTTGTTCTTTGGCGGCAGTATGACAGGTTTGGCGCTGCCGGACGATTCCGTCAGCGTCACCAAAGCGAACAATTGCCTGGTGGTGGTCAATAAAAAAGACGCAGCCCTCCAGGAAACAACCGAGTGCATCCGTTGTTCCCGCTGCATTGCGGCCTGCCCGATAATGCTCAACCCTCAGCGGCTCAACATTCTGTGTGAAGCAGGAAACCTGGGCCAGGCCAAGAAGGAAAATGTTATGGATTGCATTCTCTGCCACAGCTGCCACTATGTCTGTCCGGCGAGAATCAACTTTCCCTTCAAGGAAGCCAAGGAAAAAATCGCAGCGAGGAGGATTTAGACATGAATCTGCGTATGTCCGCCGGACCGCACTTCGTGGCGCGTGAGAGCACCCAAACCTTGATGCTGGATGTCCTCATCGCCTTGATACCCACCACGGCAGCCGGCGTTTATCTTTTTGGCCTGCGGGCAGCCTGGGTGCTGGCTGTGTCCGTTATATCGGCCGTGCTGGCCGAATTTGTCTGGCAGAAACTGGCCAGGAAGCCAGTTCGGGTCAATGATCTCTCAGCAGCAGTAACAGGGCTTATCCTGGGGCTGAATATGCCGGCTGAAGTACCGCTATGGCTTCCTGCAATTGGCAGCATCATTGCCATTCTGCTTGTAAAGCAGCTTTTTGGCGGCATTGGGCAAAACTTCATGAACCCGGCCATGCTGGCACGGGGTATCATGCTCGTTTCCTGGCCAGCCCAGATGACCGTTTATACGCTGCCTATGCGGGTGCTGGGAAGCACCAGCGTGGTGCCCAGCCCTGATGCTGTCTCAGCTGCCACGGCGCTGATACGCCCGAGTGCATATAACCCATATGATTTGCTGGTTGGCAACATTCCCGGTACAGTTGGCGAGGTGTGCAAGCTGGCAATCATCATTGGCTTTCTGTACATGCTCTTTGTAGGAACCATTTCCTGGCATATCCCGGTCACTTTTGTGGGTTCGGTGGCGCTGCTGTCTTGGATTCTGGGCAGCGATCCGTGGATGGCGATACTCTCCGGCGGCGTCCTCTTTGGGGCAGTGTTTATGGCCACGGACTACGTGACCAACCCACTGTTGAAAGTCGGGCACATCATCTTTGGAATTGGCTGCGGCATCATTGTAGTGGTCATCCGTAAGTTTGGCGGATATCCTGAAGGCGTGACCTTCGCGATCCTGCTGATGAACACGGTGACCCCGCTGATTGACCGCTGGACCAAAAGACGCGTATATGGGACGGTGAAGAAACATGGGTAAGAAACAGACGATGCGCGGTGTCTTTATCAATGGCGTTCTTAACGAAAACCCCGTTTTCCGACTGGTTCTGGGCGTTTGCCCCATCCTTGCGGCCACAACCAGCGCCACCAACGGCCTGGGAATGGGCGTGGCGGCCACCTTTGTGCTGTTGGGAAGCAACATCGTGATTTCGCTTCTGCGAAACTTCATTCCCGCAAAGGTTCGTATCCCTGCCTATATTGTCGTAATCTCCACCTTCGTGACGGTGGTTCAGATGCTCATCCAGGCTTTTGTGCCTTCGCTGTATGACGCTTTAGGAATTTTTATTCCCCTGATCGTGGTGAACTGCATCATCCTGGCCCGGGCAGAAGCCTTTGCAGGCAAGAACAGCGTGCTGCATTCGGCCGCTGACGGCCTGGGCATGGGTCTTGGCTTTACCCTGGCACTCATCCTCATCGGCATGGTTCGTGAGATAATCGGAAATGGCTCGGTTTTTGGTTTGGACATCCTGGGCCCCACCTTTCAGCCCATGCTGATTGCCATCATGGCGCCGGGCGGATTTATCCTCTTTGGGCTTATTCTGGGCATCGTGAACAGCATTGTCAGCAAGATCGCCAAGCGTTCCGCTGGGAAAGGAGTCAAAGCATGATGGAGTTTACCTTGGTCAATTTTTTACTGTTCATGGTGAACTGCGTGTTAAGCAATAACTTCATCTTCTCCAGATATCTGGGCTGCTGCCCCTTCCTCGGCGTATCCAGCAAGGTGGAGACGGCCGCAGGCATGGGTGTTGCTGTTACTTTTGTGATGGCGCTGGCTTCGTTGATAACTTATGTTGTATACTACTACATTCTGGTACCTCTGAGTCTTCAGTATCTAAACACAATATCGTTTATTCTGGTCATCGCAGCGCTGGTGCAGTTTGTGGAGATGTTCCTGAAAAAAACTGTCCCTGCCCTCTATAGCGCGCTTGGTATTTATCTGCCCCTGATTACAACCAACTGCGCGGTTTTGGGTGTGACCCTGCTAAATATTTCTGACCAATACAACATGCTTTGGTCCGTGCTCAATGGCGTTTTTGGAGCGCTGGGTTTTCTGCTGGCCATTGTGTTGATGGCAGGCGCCCGGGAACGTCTGGAATCCTCCAATATCCCGGCTGCTTTCAAAGGCTTTCCCATCAGCCTGGTGATTGCAGGGCTTATGTCCGTGGCCTTCCTTGGCTTTACCGGACTTGTGAAATAAGGAGGGGACGATGAATACAACGGCTATTCTCTCCGCCGTGGCGGTTTTGGGCGGACTTGGCGTGTTGTTTGGCCTGGTGCTGACATTTGCTGACAAGGCTTTCTCAGTGCCTGTGGATGAGCGTGTCGCCCGGGTGCGGGAAGCGGTAGCGGGTGCCAACTGCGGCGCCTGCGGCTACGCCGGCTGCGATCCATACGCGGCAGCCGTTGTCAGCGGAGAAGCATCCATTACAGCCTGTACTCCGGGCGGGCAAAAAACCTTTAATGCGCTGGCTGAGATTATGGGGAAAAACGCCTGTGATGTCGCACCGGGAGTTGCCAGGCTGCTATGCCAGGGGGAAAACGGCGTGGCGAAACCCCGATATGACTATATTGGCCCCCCTTCCTGCCATGCAGCGACACAGATGGCGGGTGGTCCCACTGCCTGCGCCTGGGGCTGTGTAGGGCTTGGTGACTGCGTAAAAGCCTGTCAGTTTGACGCCATGAAGATCGTAAATGGCATTGTATCAATTGATGAAAACAAGTGCACATCCTGCGGGCTATGCGTGCCGGCATGTCCCCGGAGCCTCATTAAGCTCTTGCCCCGGGCCGCAAAGGTGACGGTCAGGTGCCTGAATGCTGCCAATGCCAAAGACGCGATGGCCGCTTGTTCCAAAGCGTGCATCGCCTGCAAGAGGTGTGAAAAGGCTTGCGAATTCGACGCCATCCATGTCATTGGCAATTGCGCTGTCATTGACCCGGAGAAATGTACCCTGTGCGGCGAATGTGTAAAGGTCTGCCCCACCAAATGTATTACCCATCAGGCGTAAATGGCAAGCCCCCGGTTTGACAACATCATCAATCAGGAAAAGCGCGCGCAGGTTTCCCTGCGCGCGACTTTTATTGGCCTTGCTGCCAATGTTCTGCTTGCCGCCAGCAAAATTGTGGTGGGCATTTCGGCCAAATCGGTTTCGGTGATTGCAGACGGCCTGAACAACCTGACGGACATGGGTGCGGTATTGGTCTCCTTCATCTCTCTTAGGCTGGCCCGAAAACCCAAGGATATGGAGCATCCCTTCGGACATGGACGCATGGAATACATTGGTTCCCTGGTTATTTCAATCCTTATTCTCTACATTGGCCTGGACCTGGCACGCACCAGTTGGGGCGCCATCACGCGGCCCGAAGCGCCAATATTCACCTGGGCAGTGTTTATAATCACGGTGGCTGGAATCCCCGTGAAAGTATTCCTCTTTTTTTTCTACCGGAGGAATGGCAAGTCATACAGCATCGCCAGTTTGGCAGCATCTGCCCAGGACAGCCTGAATGATGTAATGACCACTACGATGATAGCTATAGGCCTGTTGCTCTCACATTTTTTCGGCCTGTTGGTAGATGGTTACCTGGGGCTGGGTGTGGCCGTGCTCATTCTGTGGAGTGGCTACAGAATCCTCCGCGATACCGTCACTCAGTTAATTGGGGGGAAACCCGACAAAGCGCTTGGCACACAAGCGATCACTATCCTCAGGTCATATCCGGAGATCCTTGGCCTGCATGATTTTGTATTACATGACTATGGCCCAGGCCGCGCCTATGCGTCTGTTCACGCCGAGGTATCCGCCAGCACAAGCTTGATCAGTATCCATGAGGCCATAGACCGGGCTGAGCGGGAAATCATGGATTGTCTTGATCTTCCCATTAACATCCATATGGATCCGGTAGTCGCCGATGAAGTGGGAAGTGATAGCCCTGCCAAAAAAATCACAGCTTTTCTTACCGGCTATAATCCGCCGCTGTCCATGCATGATTTTCGCATGGTACCGGGAAAAACGCGTATTAAGCTAATTTTTGACATTACCCTTCCGGTGGACACATCGCACAAAGAAGACGAAATCATCAGGGATATCTCTGCCTTTGCCCAAAGCCTTGACCCGCGTCACCGCTGCATCATCAATGTAGACTACAACTATTTTGGCAGCATCTCCCGAGACAGCAACCATGATTAGGGGAAGGCCAATGATTACGCGTGTTTTCAGCGTAGTCCTTGCCATTTTGATGCTCTGTTTATGCTGTATTGCCGCTGGGGGTGAGGTAATGCTTGATGAGTGGGAACTGACAGAGCTGATCATGTTCCTCCGGCAGCAAGGCGGGGATGCCGCGGATTTTGTCGTGCTGCCGGATGGGTATCCGGCACCGGGCGCGGGCACTTTTCTTGTAGAACCTGAGGACAGTCAGTTGGCCGAGGTATCTGGCAGTATGAGTTTTAAGCTGCTGATTATTGGCGTTGATACGGATAATCAGTCTCTGTCCGGCCGAAGCGACACGATGATATTGGCACAACTGGACCCGGCCGGCGGAAGTGTGAAGTTGGTTTCATTCATGCGGGATTTGTATGTATCTATACCTGATCGTGGAAGCAACCGTTTGAATGCTGCCTACGCCTTTGGCGGGCCGGATCTTTTGATTCTGACTCTGGAAGAGAACTTTGGCGTGAGAGCAGACGGTTACCTTTCGGTGAACTTTAATTTGATGGAAGAACTCGTGAATGCCATCGGTGGCATTCAGGTAACTGTGTCAGACAAGGAACTTCAGTCGTTAAATGCTATAATGGCTTACTACAACCAGCAGCAGGGGAGACCCAAGTCGGATGAAAAACTCACGGAGTCAGGTTACGTCACCTTAACCGGCCGACAGGCGCTTGCATTCGCGCGCATCCGGAAGATGGACAGCGATTACCAGCGCGTCATCCGCCAGCAGGAAATACTAAAGGCGATTCTTCAACGGATGCTGACGCTTGATTTTGTTGGCCTATCCACCGTTTTAACGCGTTTTATTCCTCAGGTGAAGACCAACCTCACCATAGCCGAAGCGATTGCCTTGCTTCAAAATCTGCTTGCGCTCAATGACACACATTTGAGCACTCTAAGGGTGCCTGTTTCCGGCAGCGCCCAGTCCAGGACAATCCGGGGAATGTACCTAATCGTGGCTGATTTGATGGAGAACCAGCAAGCCATTGACGCTTTTCTGGCGCCATAGCCTTATACGCGGTTGATTTGGCAGGTGTAAACAGTTACAATAGGGCAAGAAAAAAGGAGGTTTGCGCGATGTATCAGGATGTAATTGAACAAGCCGTTAACAAAATGGAAAAGACCAAGGAAGTGTACCGCCAGGAGTTGGCGTCACTCAGAGCGGGCAGGGCCAACCCGAAACTGCTGGACCGCATCACGGTGGACTATTATGGCACACATACGCCGCTTAACCAGATGGCCAATATCATGGCACCGGAGCCGCGGATTCTTACTATTTCGGTATGGGATCAAAAAGCTATTCCGATGGTGGAAAAAGCGATTCAGAAGAGCGATTTGGGCATGAATCCTGCCAATGATGGCAAGGTCATCCGCCTGGTGGTGCCAGAACTCACCGAGGAGCGCAGGAAGGACCTGACCAAGATGGTGTGGAAATCCGCAGAGGAGGCTAAAGTGGCTGTCCGCTCCATCCGCAGGGATGCCATGGAACAATTCAAGAAGATGAAAAAGAGCAGCGATATCACCGAGGACGATCAGCGCAAAGCGGAAGATGAAATGCAGAAAGCCACAGACAGCGCTATCAAAGACATTGACCAGATGGGGCAGGAGAAGGAGAAGGAGATTCTGTCTGTTTGAGCGCAATCGATGTATGTGGTTTGCCTGTGGGGGAAGCTTTGCAAATACTGGCTGCCCAGGGGATTCATGTGAAGGTCGAATACACAAAGCCCCCATTTCCCACTGTTGATACTGCTGCAAGATCACCGCGAGTCGTAACCTTACGCGGAGATACGCTTATCACAGCGCTTTTTCGGGATGGCACTCCGGAGGAGAGGGACGCTTAATGCGGATAGAGCGCCTGCCCCGCCATGTAGCCATCATCATGGATGGCAATGCCCGCTGGGCCAAAAAACATGCGGTTTCAGTTGTCATGGGGCACAGGCAGGGGGTGGAGGCGCTTCGGGAAATTATACGTTTCAGCAGCAACAACAACCTTGAGGTATTAAGCCTGTATGCTTTCTCTACAGAGAATTGGCAGCGCCCGGCTTTTGAGGTAGACGCGCTGATGCAGTTGATTGTGGAGTTTTTTGCCTCTGAAATTGATGAACTGCACGAAAAAAATGTGAAAATACGCATTCTGGGAGATAAGGATAGTCTGCCGGAGGACGCCAGGAATGCCGTCGCAGCAGCTGAAGAACGCACTCAGAGCAATTCAGGCCTTCAACTGAACATCGCCATCAATTACGGTGCGCGGGATGAACTCCTTCGGGCTGTAAGAGCAATAATTCTAAAGGCAGAAAAGGGGGAAATAAAAGCAACAACCCTAAGTTTGCATGATTTGGAAAGTTCCCTGTATACAGCTTTACAGCCGGATGTGGATCTGGTGATCCGCACCAGCGGGGAAAAACGCCTGAGCAATTTTTTGCTGTATCAGAGTGCTTATGCGGAAATCAGTTTCATTGATAAACTGTGGCCTGACTTTACCGTGGAAGATTACCAGCAGGCGCTTTTTGATTTCTCAAAGCGGCAACGCCGGTTTGGCGGGAGGTAGCCATGACCACACGGATTTTGACCGGAATCATCCTTCTGGCCCTGCTTGCTTTTGCGCTTTATTTTGGGGGCTGGGCTTTTTCCCTGCTATGGGTGGCAGCCGTATGCCTCTCTATGTATGAGGAGTTCCATGCCCTCTCCCAGACAGGCTTGCGTCCAGTAGCCATTCCCAGCTGGATAGCCCTTATCATCGCGGTTCCCGGCTTTTTGCTTTTAACGGAACTGGCAGGGCTGCTGCTGCTGATGTTCCTGACAATGTTGACGATGATGGCCGTTAGCGCGGTGGTGATTTTCAGGAGCGCTCCCAAGCTGGAAGACTTGCTGATGTCATTGCTGCCGCTTTTTTCCATTGTTGTACCCGGTCTTTGCATGCTGGCCCTGGTTCGGGTGACGCCAATCGCCCAGCAGCGCACTTTCCTCAGCCTTGCTTTTTTTGTTCCCGTGCTTGGTGATTCTTTCGCTTATTTTGCAGGCGTCCGGTTCGGCAGGGTAAAACTGGTTCCTGAGGTTAGCCCAAAGAAAACTGTAGAAGGAGCTGTGGCGGGCCTCGCAGGCGGTATTTTGGCAGCGGTGGGGATTTTCATATTATCATCAGCTTTTGCGAGCAATACCATACCCTTTTATCATTTCCTCCTGTTGGGCTTTCTGGGAAGCATCGCAGGACAGATTGGCGATTTGTTTGCCTCCTTGGTCAAACGCTACTGTCGTATCAAGGACTTTGGCCACATCTTTCCGGGCCATGGCGGCATGATGGACCGGCTTGACAGCATCCTGTTTGTTGCAGTGCTGGTTTATATTTACCAGGCCTTTTTGTGAGAACGGGCATGCGGGATATTGTTATCCTGGGGTCCACCGGCTCGATCGGCCGGCAGGCACTTGATATCGTCGATATGCATCCTGGGCGCTTCCGCGTAACGGGCCTGACCGCGCACAGCAACGACCTTCTCTTTGTTGAGCAGGTGAAAAAGTACCGCCCCCTCATGGCGGGATTGACAGGAAAAAGCATCAGTCCCCCCAGTGGCACAGACTTTTGCCAGTGGCATTTTGGGCCATCCGCCCTGGAAGTGGCGTCAAGCCAGGTTCCCTGTGATGATGTGCTGGTGGCTGTTGTGGGAATGATCGGATTGGGCAGTGTGCTAAACGCCAGGAAAACCGGCAAACGGGTACTGCTTGCCAACAAGGAGGCTTTGGTGGCAGGCGGACAGCTGGTTAAGGACCTGTGCCCGGATGACCCGCAAAACCCCGCTCTCCTGCCGGTTGACAGCGAACACAGCGCCATTTATCAATGCCTGATGGGAGCAAAAGCCAAGTGTTTCCGCCGTATTATCCTTACGGCATCCGGCGGGCCTTTCATGGCTTGGTCGGCAGACAGAATTGCACATGCCACCCTTGATGAAGCGTTGAGCCATCCCACATGGCGAATGGGTGAGAAGATTACCATCGACAGCGCTTCCATGTTCAACAAAGCACTGGAGATCATTGAAGCAAAATGGCTCTTTGATGCGACACCCGGTCAAATCCAGGTGTTGGTTCATCCCAGCAGCATTGTGCATTCCATGGTGGAATTCGCGGATGGTGCCCTTCTTGCCCAGATGGGTCTGCCGGATATGCGGGTGCCCATCGCCTTTGCCATGGCATACCCCGAACGTATCACAACCGGTGTCAGGCCAATGGCGCCGGAGGACTTTTCAAACTTACGGTTTGAAAAGCCGGATTTTGAACGATTTCCTGCCCTTCGGCTTGCTTATGAAGCACTCAGCGCTGGCGGAGCCGCTTGCTGTGTACTGAACGCAGCCAATGAGATTGCCGTAAACGGGTATCTTCATCATGCCATTCGCTTTGGACAGATTGCCCGGGTAGTGGAAGAGACATTGGCAGCGCTGGGTCCGATGCCGGCGGATACCCTTGAAGCGATCCTGGACGCGGACAGGCGATCCAGGGAAAAGAGCCGGGAAATTATCAATCAAATCTCCAAGGAGGACATATGACTGCATTTTATATACTGGCCGCTGTTCTGATGTTCGGCGTCATGATAACAGTCCACGAGGCAGGGCATTTTTTTGCCGCAAGACTTTTCAGAATTCCGGTCAGGGAGTTCTCAATAGGTTTCGGTCCGCAATTGCTTAAGTGGAAGCGTAAAAAGCACAGTACCCTTTTTTTTCTGAGAGCCATCCCGTTGGGCGGCTACTGCGCTTTTTACGGGGAAGATGATGTAAGCGGTGAGAGCAAAAGTGACCCCAGGGCTTTTGGCAAGCACAGTGTTTTCAAGCGCCTGATGACCATCCTGATGGGGCCGGTCATGAATTTTCTCTTGGCGTTTGTGGTGGCCGTGATTTTCTACACCATCAGCGGCGTCCCCGCCCCAGCTGGGCCTACCGTGACGGTTGTGCAATCTGTCAACCAGGACAGCCCGGCAGAGGCTGCCGGTATTCTGCCGGGGGATCAGATTATTTCAGTAAACGGCTACCCGGTGACAGATAATCTGATACCCCTGATCGCCCAGGAGTCGGGCCCGAATGCTGACACACTTGCTTTCAGCGTGCTCCGCGGTGAAGAAGGCGCGCAGGATGAGGTCCTCCTTCGTGTCAGACCACTCTTTGACAATGTGGAAAAGCGCTATATGATTGGTGTGAACGCCCTCACCAGTACGCCGGCCGAATGGTCGCCGGGTAGCGTGGGAGATGTGATCAAATCTTCTGTTGTCCTGTGCTACAACGCTGGGGTTTCCATCATTTCGGCGCTAAAAAACCTGGTGACCCGGGGCCAGGGCATCAATGAGCTTTCCGGAATCGTGGGCATTACCCAGCTCATTGTGGAGGAAACACGGCAATCCCAACTCCAGGGCTATCTTTACCTGATGGCGGTGATCTCCATTAACCTTGGGCTCATCAACCTGCTGATATTCCCAGGCCTTGATGGCAGCAGGATGCTTTTCCTGGTCGTCGAGGCTATCCGCGGAAAGCCCCTTGAGAGGGAAGGCTATGTTCACGCGATTGGTATGATACTGCTTTTTGGCCTGATGATATGGATTACTTTCCGGGATATAGTTCGGTTATTTTAGTATGGTGAAAACACGAGCAGTCCATGCGGGGTTGGTAACAATCGGCGGGGGAGCGCCTGTCAGCATCCAATCAATGACCAACACGGATACCAGGGATTTGGCCGCTACCAACACCCAGATCAGAATGCTGGCGGAAGCCGGTTGTGAACTGGTGCGCGTTTCTGTGTTTGATATTGAGGCCGCCGCCAACGTGCGTTTGCTGGTGGACAAAAGTCCTGTTCCCTTGGTGGCGGATATCCATTTTGACCATCAATTGGCGATTCTGGCCGCTGAGGGCGGCATCAGCAAGCTGCGCATCAACCCCGGCAACCTGAAAAGCAAACAAGCCATCCGCAAGGTCGTTGATGCAGCCAAAGCGCACCAAATCCCCATCAGAGTGGGGGTAAATTCCGGTTCGGTGCCCAGGGAGATCAGGGACCGGGATCAGGGTATCACTGCCAAGGGACTTGTGGACAGTGCGATAACCCACATTCGTTTGTTGGAGAAGGAAGGTTTTTTTGACATTGTTCTGTCACTCAAAGCTTCGGATGTACGCTTGACGGTGGAGGCATACCGGCTGGCCAGCCGTACCTTTGATTATCCTTTGCATCTCGGGGTAACCGAAGCAGGCCTCCCGGGCCAGGGCACGATTAAGTCCGCCATTGGTATCGGCGCTTTGCTTGTTGATGGAATCGGTGACACTGTACGTATTTCCCTTACAGGATCCCCCATTCCCGAGGTGAAAGCAGCCCGCGATATTTTAATGGCTCTGGGCCTTCGTGATGGGGTGGAGGTCATTTCCTGCCCCACCTGCGGGCGCACCCGCATAGATGTGGAAACCCTGGCAAAATCGGTGGAGGCGCGCACCCAGAACATCAAAGCGAATATAAAAATCGCCGTGATGGGTTGCCCGGTAAACGGACCGGGGGAAGCTCTGGGAGCTGACATCGCGTTGTGCGGTGGTAATGGCCAGAGTGCCCTTTATCTGAAAGGCGCATTCTTCAGGAAGGTGTCGGGGGATCCGGAAGAAGAGTTGATGGCTCTCCTTGAAGAGTATTTGGCAAAACGGAAGGAAAACGGTTGACCATATGACCATGGACGCGCTCTTTGCGGAAATCTATCAACTTTTGCCGGGGCTTAAGGATAAGCTCAATTTCCATATCGTCCAATATGATCAGAAGAAAAACCGGGCAGTGTTCTTTTTTCATGCAGATGTATTGGTGGAAAACGACTCTTTTGGCATTATCAGAAAGGTTCTTCAGAAAGCTTTCCCGAAGCTTAGCGTCTCTTTGCGCGTGGCGTCACCCTCTTTGGGTAGCGATTTCATGTCTGAGCCATCAAAATATGCTCCGGTGTTTGACCGTTTGCTTCAGCGCCAACTCCCTGGCATTAATCCCTGGCTAAAAAGCATCATTTGGATAGGCGAAGGGGGTTCACTTGTGCTGGAAGTGCCGGATGAACTGGCGATGGAGTATATGGCAGACAATGGCATTCAGCGGAAGTTATCTGTGATGCTTGAAGATGTATTCCAGATAAAGCCGCCCGTTCACCTCCGCCTTGCCAAGGACCGGGAAAAGCGAATGGAACGCCAGGAGCGTTTCCGGGCAGAAGAAGAAGCAATTCTGTCTTTGAGCGCTTTGGATGTGAAAACGGAAGAACCGCTGGAAAAACCGAAGGTACGGGAGAAGAAGAGAGGCAGGAAAATTCTTGGAAGTGCCATCGCTGCTGAACCTGTTCCCATCAAGGGGTTGACAGAGGTCTCAGGCAAGGTCACCATTGCGGGCAAAGTGATTGATGTTACTACACGGCCTATTCAAAACGGTAACGCAACCCTTCTCAGCTTCGTATTGTCTGATTTTACAGACAGCATCCTATGCAAGGTTTTCCTTGGCGCCAAGCCAAATGGTTTTCGGGCTGACGCTTTTCGGGACATTGAAAAAGATATCAGGAAAATGAATGATGTCATCAGCTGTATTAGGCCGGGCAGCGGGCTTAAGGTGCGGGGTTTCTGCCAGATGGACAGCTATGACCGGGCGCTTGTCATCATGGCGCAGGATATCTGTGAGCACACGCTGAAAGTGCGTAGCGATAACGCTGCAGATAAGAGGGTGGAACTTCATGCACACACTACCATGAGCTTTATGGATGGTGTGGTCTCACCCGTCGGGCTGATTAACCGCGCGGCGGAATTTGGCCATCCGGCTATCGCTATCACCGATGAAGGGGTGGTACAGGCTTTTCCTGAGGCATTCGCCGCGGCCAGAAAGCACAGGATCAAGTTAATTCCCGGCATGATCGGGATGATGGTGGACGACACAGGCATAGTTCAGCCTGCTTCAGAAGCGGGGCTTGATGAGTCCATAGTCGTCCTTGACTTTGAAACAACAGGCCTTAACCCCTATTCTGACCGGATCATCGAGGTAGGAGCGGTCAAGCTGGTTGACGGGCAAATATGCGACTCCTTCTCCACGCTGGTGAATCCGGGTGTGCCGCTAAGCCAGGAAATCACCAATATTACCGGTATAAAAGATGCCATGCTGATCGATGCTCCCAAGGCCGAAAAAGCCCTGGAAGGGCTGATGGCTTTTGCCGGGGTAAGTCCTCTGGCTGCCCATAATGCCAAGTTTGATATGTCTTTTTTGCGGGCGGAGCTTAAGCGCATGGGTAAGACATTGGACGCTTCGCAACTGGATACGCTGGCTTTTGCCCAGCGGCTTTATCCGCAACTTAGAAGCTACCGCCTAAGCGCATTATGCAAAGCGCTTGGGGTGCAGTTAAAAAATGCGCACCGGGCGGTGCATGACGCCACAGCAACAGCGCAGTGCCTGGCCCGGATGCTGGCAGATGCCAGGGAGAAAGGCGCCCAGACGCTTGAGGAACTGAATACCAAAATCTCCGGCTACAGCCGCACCACCCAGTTTCCTGTGACTATCCTGGCAAAAAGCCAGCAAGGCTTGCATAACCTGAACAGCCTGGTATCAGAATCACATATCAACTATTTCCACCATCACCCCACAATTCCCAGGAAATTGCTGGAAAAGCACCGGGAAGGCCTGCTGTTGGGGACTTCCTGTTACCGGGGGGAGTTGTTCCAGGCTGCGCTTGAACGCAAGCCCCCGCAGGAACTGGAGGAGTGCGCCCGTTTTTATGATTTCATCGAGATACAGCCTGAGCATAACAGTGATATGTTGATCAGGCAGGGTCGGCTTGGCGAGCCCGCCCAAGTGCGCAATATAAATCAGACTTTGGTGAGTTTGGGGGAGAAGCTGGACATTCCTGTGGCCGCTACAGGGGATGTGCACTTCCTGGATCAAGAGGATGCCATTTTCCGTACCATCATCAAAAACAGTATCGACTCGGAAGCCAGATACAGCGATGAACAGCCGCCGCTGTTTTTTAAGACTACTGAAGAGATGCTTGAGGATTTTGCCTGGTTGGGGGAGAAGCGTGCCCATGAAGTGGTGGTTGATAATCCCAGGAGGATTTTGGCTCAGGTTGGCGACATCACGCTTTATCCAAAGCATCCTGAAAACAAGACGACGTTCGCCCCGGTGTGGAATACGGCGCCGGATGAGATCCGCCAGATGACCGAGTCACAGGCCCACACGCTTTATGGGGATGTGATTCCATCTGCTGTCCGCGAACGGATGGATAAAGAACTTAAGGCAATCATTGGCTATGGTTACTCCACCCTATACCTCATTGCCAGCAAATTGGTTTTCAAATCGAACAATGACGGGTACATGGTGGGCAGCCGCGGGTCAGTGGGATCGTCCCTTGTTGCCACATTGTGCGGTATCACTGAGGTAAATCCCCTGCCGCCGCACTACCGCTGCCCGAATTGCAGGACAACGGATTTTGACGTGGACAGGGAAGCATACCAAACCGGGATCGACCTGCCGGACAGGCAATGCCCGGATTGCAGCAAGCCCTTGGTAAAGGATGGCTACGATATTCCCTTTGAGGTATTCCTGGGATTTAAGGGTGATAAGGTGCCGGATATCGACCTGAACTTTTGCAGCGATTACCAGTCAGTCGCCCACGCCTATGTTGAGGAGCTTTTCGGAAAAGGACATGTCTTCCGAGCCGGCACTATCGGCACCTTGCAGGAAAAAACAGCCTATGGCTATGTGATGAAATACCTGGAGGACCGGGGATTGAATGTATCAAATGCTGAGAAAACAAGGCTTGCCATGGGCTGTATCGGCGTTAAGCGCACCACCGGACAGCATCCGGGCGGTATGGTTATCTTGCCCAAGGGCTATGATATCAACCAGTTCACCGCCGTACAGTATCCAGCCAATGATGATAAGAAGCCAATAACCACGCATTTTGATTTCCGGTCCATGCATGATATTCTGGTTAAAGTGGATGTGCTGGGGCATGATGATCCGACCATGATCCGCATGATGGAAGGATTGGCCGGAACATGGCATCTCGATATCCCGCTTGATGACAAGAGGGTGCTGTCACTTTTCACTTCTCCGGATGAGCTGGGGCTAAACCAGGAAGCGCTTGATTGCACGACGGGGACGCTGGGCATTCCAGAATTTGGGACGCCCTTTGTGCGAGGCATCCTGGATGACACAAAGCCCGCCAGCATCGCCGACTTGATCCGCATTTCTGGCCTCTCACATGGCACGGATGTCTGGAGCGGGAACGCCCGGGACCTTGTCATTAACGGGACCGCTACCCTGAAGGAGTGCATCTGCACCAGAGACGACATTATACTGACACTTATGGGCAAAGGCCTCCCAGCCAAGGCGTCATTTGATATCATGGAAAGCGTACGTAAGGGCAACGGATTAACGCCGGAGATGGAGCAAATTATGCGGGAGCATAAGGTGCAGGACTGGTTTATTGACAGCTGTAAGAAAATCGCCTATATGTTCCCCAAAGCCCACGCGGTGGCCTATGTGACCATGGCCCTTAGGGTCGGCTGGTTTAAAGTTTATCATCCCCTGGTATACTACGCGGCATACTTCTCAATCCGGGGTAATGGTTTTAACGCGCTCACCATGACCAAGCCGCCGGAATATATCAAAAAAGAGCTCCACACACTAAAAACAATGGAGCAAAGGGATTTGAGCGAGAAGAACAAAGAAGAGATCGTGGTTATGGAAATGGTTTATGAAATGGGGCTCCGCGGCTTCCGCTTCCTACCGGTAGATCTCTACAGGAGCCACGAGTCCCATTTTTTGATTGAAGGGGATGCCCTGCGCTGCCCGTTTACTTCGCTTCCAAACTTTGGCATCGCGGCCGCCCAGAACCTGGTGGCCGCGCGTGAGGAACCCTTTATTTCTGTGGAAGACCTGAAGGCCCGCGCCAGGCTAAGCGTTGCAATCATCGACATGCTCAGGGACATGGGAACCTTAAACGGCTTAAGCGACTCAAACCAGGTTGATTTTTTTTCCCTGCTATAGATTATGGGAGGTGCGGCATGATACAAGCGGTGATTTTTGATCTGGATGGTGTCATCGTCTCAACGGATGAATGCCACTACCAGGCCTGGAAGGCTTTGGCTGACCGGGAGGGCATTCCGTTCTCCCGTCGGAATAACCACCGCTTGCGCGGAGTGAGCAGGATGGAAAGCCTGGCTATCGTGCTGGAAAAAGCGAAAAGAAGCTACAGCAATGAAGAAAAAAGCGGCATGGCTGCCTACAAGAATGAACTGTACGTTCGTTTGATCAATGAACTCACGCCAGATGATCTGCTCCCCGGAGCCCAATCAGCAGCAGTCAGACTCCGGGGGATGGGTATCAAAACGGCCATCGGATCTTCCAGCAAGAATGCCCCAGCCATACTTGAACACCTGGGGATTACCAGGCTGTTTGACGCCGTCGCCGACGGCAACGGCATTAAACGCAGCAAACCCGCGCCTGATGTGTTTCTTCTGGCTGCGAAAATGCTCAGGATTTCACCTGAACACTGCCTGGTGGTGGAGGATGCAGTGGCAGGCGTTGACGCTGCCATCAACGCGGGGATGGGCTGTATAGGGCTGGGCGATGCAAAAAGGCACCCAGGTGTGCTTGTTGGCGCAGAAGCTTTGGGTGTGTTTGACCTGCCGGTCTGGGTGGCGCTGCACAACACTAAAACGACTTAATTCATCGGCTACTTTTTGCCGGTCGGTTTCAAGGCCAGCTTGCTTTCTGAACCTTCAATGAGACGGGAGATATTTGCCCGGTGCTGATACAGACCCAGCACCAATAAGGCAAGTGACCAAATCCCTACGGGCCAGAATGGCTTTGCAATAATAATCAGCACAGCGCTAACCAATAGCAATGTAAGGCTTCCCACTGAGATATACCGTGTGATCATGATGACCAATATGGCCGCGGCGCAACCGACGAGTGCCTGGGACGGACAAATCCAGAGCAGAACAGCCACTGAACATGCAATGCCTTTCCCGCCCTTAAACTGGTAGAAAGCCGGCCAGTTATGCCCTATCACAACAAAAAGCCCGGCCAGAATGGCCCCCGGATCGCCTGCGATCAGCCGGCCCAGTAGCACAGACAGGGTGGCCTTGATAACATCCCCCAAGAAAGTAATGAGCCCATAGCGAAGCCCCATCACCCGGGTCATATTGGTGGCGCCGGTACTTTTGCTGCCCTGGCTCCTTATGTCCGTGCCGCGGCTGCGTGAGAGGATGATGCCGGGAGAAATGCTTCCCAGTAAATAGGCGGTTAGGGACGCCAGAATGTATCCCAGAATAGTCATGACATTTCCCCCTTTTCCTTTTCACGGAGAATGAAACGAATGGGGGTACCAGTGAAATCAAACGCCTGGCGGAGTTTATTCTCCAAATAGCGTTCATAGGCAAAATGCATGAGCTTTGCATCGTTGACAAACAGCAGAAAACTTGGCGGCAATGTTCCCTGTTGGGTGGCGTAGTACACCTTGAGCCGCCGGCCACCCTCCATAGGAGGCTGTACTGCGATCTGCGCGTCCCCCAGCACATCGTTCAGGACCCCGGTGGGCACATGACGCGTGGCCTGGGCATAAACCCGGGAAATCTCATCCCACACAAGCTGTACCCGTTTTCCGGATAGCGCCGAGATAAAAAGAACAGGCGCGTAGCTTACAAACACCAGCTTGCTGAGTACTTCTTTCCGGAAAGCCTCCAGGGTGCCGGTTTCCTTTTCGATCAGGTCCCATTTGTTGATGGTGATCACCAGGGCTTTGCCCTCATCCCGAATCATCCCTGCGATTCGCATATCCTGTTCAGTGACGCCGTCCTGGGCATCCAGCAGCAATAATGCTACATCACAGCGGTGAATGGCCGCGATGCTGCGAAGAACGCTGTAACGCTCAACGCTCTCATCCTCAATGGCGCGCTTGCGCCGGATACCAGCAGTGTCGATAACATTATACACCGTTCCGTCCGGAGCCTCAAAACGCGTGTCAATGGCATCCCGCGTGGTGCCCGGGATATCACTCACCATTACCCGGTCCTCGCCCAGCAGACGGTTGGCAAGGCTGCTCTTTCCCACATTGGGCCGGCCTACGATGGCCAGGTTGATGAGGTGCTCTTCATCGCCGTCAGGCGCTTCAGACTCCGGCAGCCTGGCCACGATTTCATCCAGCAAATCACCCAGTCCCAGCATGTTGGTGCTGGAGATTCCGACCGCTTCGCCCAACCCTAAAGCATAAGCCTCATAGAGGATGTCCTTGAGGCCTGCATGGTCCAGTTTGTTGGCGACCAGCAAAACGGGCTTTCGTGAACGCCTGAGAATGTTGGCGATTTCTTCATCCTGGTGCGTAAGGCCAGTCCTGGTGTCGATGAAAAAGCAGATGAGATCCGCAGTTTCAATGGCGATTTCAGCCTGTTTGCGCATCTGGGACAGCAGCACATCCTCACTATCGGTGTCGATTCCGCCTGTATCAATTAAGGTAAAAGCACGGCCATTCCAGACAGTGTCGGCGTAAATACGGTCGCGGGTGACGCCTGGGGTATCCTTGACGATTGCGATGCGTTGCCCTGCGATTACATTGAAAAATGCCGATTTTCCCACATTGGGCCGACCCACAATAGCCACCAGCGGTTTATACATATGTTATTTCCCCTTTGATATCACCAGCAACAACTGCGCGCATCGCATTAAAAAAAGCCTCACCACGGTTCCTGCACACAATCAGGGGGATATCCAGCGCCTGTTGAACCGTTTGGGGGGTCTGGTCATCAAGAAAAAGCGTGTTATCGTGGTTGAGCATGTCATCCACTATTATGATGGCATCTCCTTTTGCGTTTTTCAACTGGTCAATCAAGTCCCCGCCGCTGATAAGGCCGGACACAGTTACGGTCTCACCAAACAATGTGTTAACAATGGGCTGTACCCGTGCGCTCAGCCCTTTGGGCGCGTACTGGCGAATCCACCCGTCCAAATAAGGCGCTACCGAGGTGCCACAGGGAAGAATCGCGGTTTTAGACTGTACGATATGATTTGCGGAAGTATGTTGGGTTGCCGCATACCGCAGGCCATCCTCAAACTGGCTAAGCATCCCGATACCATTCTCGATCTGGGCAAAGTGCTCGTAATAAGCAGGCTCCGGCACCTTTTCTCCCGCCAGACTCAGCAGTTCATCCGCCGGGAACACGAAGCGCGTGCCCAGTTCTTTAAGCGCACTTACCTGATATTTCTGCGCCGTTTCCAGTACTTTTACAGCATCTTCCCTGGCAAAAGCGCGGATGGGGGAGAGGCCTTCCCGGTATCGGGTCAGGCCAACCGGCACCAGAGCAAGAGAAAGTGCGGCCGGGTGCAAGGCCATCAAATCCCTTATGGACTGCTCAAGAACCATGCCGTCATTGACGTCAGGGCAGATGACAATCTGGGCGTGAAATTGCAGGGCTGCCTCCTTTAATTGTAATAGGCGCTGCATTAATTTGCCCGCGTGAGGATGGCGGACAAGTGCCTGGCGCACGGCGGTGTCCGTTGCCTGGACAGAAATATACAGAGGCGACGCTTTACGGCGCAGGATACGTGAGAACTCACGGTCGCCAACATTGGTTAGTGTGACAAAATTACCAGCGAGAAGAGAGAGGCGCCAGTCATCGTCCTTGAGATATAATGATTGCCTTAATCCTTTGGGAAGCTGGTCCACAAAGCAGAACACGCAATTGTTTCCACAGGTGCGCGGGCTTCCAATGATTGAATCCTCAAACTGCAGGCCCAAGGGATGCCCGGGTGCTTTTACGAAGTCCACCTCCCGCTGGCTGCCGTCTGGCTGCTTGAGCTGAAGGCGCACATACCTTTTCGCGGTGAGTGCCTGATAATCTATTTCATCCAGGAGTGCCTCACCGTTAATGGAAAGCACCACATCGCCAGGCATGAGTCCCCGGCGCTCAGCCAGGCTTCCCCGGGTAACCGCAGAAATTTTCCGCATCAAAACCTCCTCCAGGAATCCCTCGCATTATGCTGGATAGTGAATTTTATGTCAAGCAAGTACGTTGACTGATAAGGGATTCTGTGATATATTGTCGACTGTCGCATGCGCGTTTGGAGAGTTGGCTGAGTGGTCGAAGGCGCACGACTGGAAATCGTGTTACGGCTTATACCCGTACCAGGGTTCGAATCCCTGACTCTCCGCCATAGCGGAAAAAGAATCGTACTGACGGTTCTTTTTTTGGCTTGAAATCCCAAGCGCAAAAGGTATGAGGTGAAGAAAACAACTCAACGAATGCATACACGGAAAGACTGTTTTGCGAAAATAAATCGTTGAGGTGCACCATGAGCCAGGCAGTGTATGGTACAAGGGACAGAAAGAGCAATCACATTCAGGAATCTGGTCGCTGGTGTAGGAGTGATTGAAGTGGCAAGGAGCAGGCAATGCTGAAATTGCAGGAATCCTTCGGTGTCCCAGGAGCACCAACGGCCTGAAACTCAAGCGGTGCTTGGTAGAACAATGTGAAAGCGCATATTTCAGCAGTAAGTCCATCAACGCAAACCCACATGGGTTCTCACCCCACGGCTGCTGCATCGTCCCTCCGCCTGCACATTGACATCCTGGCCTTCAGAGGCGAGGATGTTGTCCTGCTGATTTCATTGATTTTCCAAGGCAAGTTAGCATCGCGCGCGTAAGGGCCGGAAACGGGAAACGACCTAATGAAGAACCCCGCCCTTCAGGATCTTGAGGGGCGGGGTTCTTCAAACTAACCAGGTTTTTCCCGGGGTAATTCTGTTATTGCCCCTTGTGACACAGGGCGCGTACGATCAAGCGGTCAGACTTAAAAGATACTGCTCAGCCAGTCCAGCAGGTTGTGCTTCGCGAACACAGCGACGGTGACCAGGGAGACAGTGGCAATCATCTTGATGAAGATGTCCAGGCAGGGACCTACGGTGTCCTTAAGCGGGTCGCCCACCGTGTCACCAACAATGGCAGCATCGTGCGTTGGGCTGCCTTTTTCATGGCCTGGGATGGCACCGGTCTCAATGTATTTTTTGCCATTGTCCCAGGCACCGCCTGCGTTACCGGAAAAGATGGCAATCATGATTGCGGAGATGGTAGAGCCGATGATCAGCCCGCCTACAAAGCGCGGTCCCAGCAGAAAGCCGCAAGCTACAGGCACAACAACGGCCAGCAGGGAGGGGATCTTCATTTCACTGATGGCGCCCTTGGTGGAGATCTCTATGCAGGTCTTGTAGTCAGGCTTGTCCTGTCCGGTGAGGATGCCAGGGATCTCGCGGAACTGCCGGCGTACCTCGTCCACCATCTTGCGCGCGGCCTTGGCCACCGCATCGATAAGAATACCGGAGAACAGATAAGGAAGCGCACCGCCGATGATGGCACCTGCCAGAGTCATGGGCTCAATGATGTTGAGCACCAGGGAGGTGCTGAAGTCGTTGTAGGAGTAAAGGTAGGAAATCATCAAGGCCAGCGCAGCCAAAGCACCAGAACCGATCGCGAATCCTTTGCCGATTGCGGCGGTGGTATTTCCTACAGAGTCCAGGGTGTCGGTGATGCGGCGCACAGCGGGGTCAAGGCCAGCCATTTCAGCGATACCGCCGGCGTTGTCAGAGATGGGGCCATAGGAGTCCACCGACACGGTGGCTGCGACGAAGGACAGCATACCCATCGCAGCCATGGATACCCCGTACATACCTGCCACCTGGTGAGACAGCAGGATGCCCGCACCCAGGACCACCACGGGGGCCATCGCGCTCTTCATACCCAGCGCCAGGCCCTGGGTGATAGTCAGCGCAGCGCCCTCAATGGAGGCATTCGCCAAACGTATGGTGGGGCTGAACTCGGCGGAGGTATAGAATTCCGCGATCATGCCGATGACCACACCCGACACCACGCCGATGGCGGAGGCCAGCCAGGGCGAAACGAAACCCAGGTTGAAACCCAGCGACTGGCTCAGCAGCGCGCGGTCAAAGCCGCTGAACACCACCAGGGAAACCAGGAAGCCTGCCACGATGGTTATGCCGGAAGCCACATAGGTGGAAGCGTTCAGATCCTTGTGAGGGTCATCGGTCATCTTTTTCTTGAACAGCAGGGAGGCGATGCCGACCACGCAGGCGATCAGGCCGATAGCAACGAAGATCATGGGGAAAAGGATCAGCCGGTTGAGAAGCTCGGTCGTCATCCCGGTACCTTCAGCCAGGGATTTGGAGAACATGTGGTAGGCCAGGATGATACCTGAAGCAATAGAGCCGACGTAGCTTTCCAGCAGATCGCTTCCTAGGCCAGCGATGTCGCCCACATTGTCACCTACGTTGTCAGCGATGGTGGCAGGATTGCGTGGGTCGTCTTCGGGGATGTGCGCCTCTGTCTTGCCTACCAGGTCCGCCCCCATATCGGCGGCCTTGGTGTAGATGCCACCGCCCACTCGGTTAAACATCGCCACCAGTGAACAGCCCAGCGCGTAACCGGAGAGCGTCATCGTAAAGGGGTTGAAGTGCAGGCCGATAAAATTGGTGAAGGAAGCCTCGGTCTCCGCAGCCTGGCCCATTCCCACGCCGAACACCATGTAGATGATAAACAGGCCCAGCAGCGCGAACCCACCCACGGACAGGCCCATCACAGAGCCGCCGCGATAAGCGACTTTGACTGTCTCGCCGATGCTGCGGCTTTCATTGGCCTTGTTGGTCACGCGCACATTGGTGTAGGTCGCGGCCTTCATGCCAACAAGGCCGGCCAGGCCGGACATCAGTGAGCCGATGACCAGCGCGACGGCAGCGTGCCAAGTCGTAAGCACCACCAATACCACGGCAACAAAAGCGACCGTCAGGTAGAGGATCTTGTACTCATAGCTGATGAAGGCATTGGCGCCGATGCGGATGGCACCGGCGATTTCGCGCATTTTCTCGTTTCCCTCTGGCATCCGCTTCACAGTGATATAGTTGAACACCGCAAAAGAGAGCGCCAGGATCGACGCGAACAGGGCAAGCAGGATGATTAAACTCATGTGTTTTCCTTTCGTCGGTCAGGGCCGGAATGATTTTTTGGGCTATCCTTTATCCGCCCTGTCAAGGGCGGTCAGTCTGGGGAAGTGGAAGACCCGGCAGGCATAGGTATTGCCTGAAATCTCCAGCGCGATGACTTGGTTGAATCCATAATCAACGCAACGAGGATCCCAGGCGATTTGATGGCCGCACCCTGCCCAGGGTTCTCTGCGGGGGACGATGGGCTTTACACAGGCATCGCTGCCAGAGAACTATGAAAAATCCACATACCCCCAATAGTATCGCATTATACGAAAGAGACAACACAAAATCAAGTTTTTTCCAAAAATCTGTGTATGGCCTGCATGAAGGCCTGAACGCAACAGCCATGAGTGAAAAACAAGTACAAGGAACGCAAACAAGGAAAGATTGGATTGAAGCGGCAAGGGGCAGCTGATACATTGAACTTGCAGGATTCCTTCGCCGTCCCAGGAAGCACCATCGATCTGGAACCCAAGCGGAGCAAAATGGAACATCGTAAAAGCACGTATTCCTGCATGATGCGGCTGATGGTTGTGCAGAGCGAGATTTGCAATTTTCTGTGATCCCTGGAACAAATACCGGATACAACAGGATACCTCCGGTAGCCTCACGATTTGCAACATGCATTTGCTGTTCAAGGTGCAGCTGAAGGCAAAGAAACCAACGCGGGTCAGGAAGAGAATCCTGGGGCAGAGCATAGACGAACAACCTGATCACATCAACCAGCGGCAGATATTTACGCATTGGGAAGGAGAGGGCATCATCGGCAAAAACAATAAGGGGCATCTGCTGACGCTGGTGGAGCGTAGCATCGGATATGGCATCGTCTGGGATGCCAAGAACCGAGGGGCGGATAAAATTGTAGCTCTGTTGGATCAAATGATGCAACAATATGCGGGTTGTGCCCTGAGATGTTTAAAAAGCATCGCCTTTGACAATGGCCCAGAGTTTTCAGCGGTGGACGAGATTGAAAGCAAGGCGGCTTAACAGCCTGCTATGCCACCCCTTCAGCAGTTTTGAGCGGGGAACCTCGGAGAATTGGAATGGCATTGTCCGCCGATTCATTCCCAAGGGGATGAGGCAGACTGACCTTGATCCGGATATTCTGGTTCGGGTCAACCGCTACATCAACCAACTGCCCCGCATGCGTTTTGGCTACAGAACGCCCGAGGAGTTGTTTGAGATGAAATTGATGGATATAACTGGCTCAGCAAAGCAATCACCCCATGCTGCAACGTGTTGCACATAATTTTACAATGCAGGGTCTTCTTTTTTGAACAAACCAGGCTGTTTTTCGCTTTATTTTTCTGTTCCGGTTAGCTATAATAGAATAGATTAAATACTGGAGGCAATTAATGAAAATTCTGATTGTAAACGCGGGTTCCTCATCCTTGAAATACCAGGTGATGGATATGACAGATGAATCCACCCTCGCCAAGGGACTGATTGAGCGAATCGGCATCCCGGGGAGCTGTCTCAAGCAAACCGTGGGGGAAGACAAGCGCGTCATCGAACTGCCTATGAAGGACCACATCGAGGCCAGCAAACAGATGATCATGGCGCTGACCGACCCCAGCCACGGGGTACTGGAGAGCATGGATGAAATCAGCGCTGTAGGGCACCGGGTGGTACAGGGCGGGGAAATCTTCACCACTTCCACCCTGATTGATGAAGCTTGTATTGATGCCATCAAGGACAACATCCCGCTGGCTCCGCTTCACAATCCCGCAAATCTGATGGGCATCAAGGCCTGCCTCCAGGTGATGCCGGATAAACCCATGGTGGCGGTATTTGATACTTCCTTCCACCAGACGATGGCCCCGCAAGCCTACCTGTATGGTTTTCCCTATGAATACTATGACAGGCTCAGGGTGCGCCGCTATGGCTTCCACGGCACCAGCCATCGCTATGTCTCAAAGCGGGGTGCCCAATTCCTGGGCAAGAACATGACGGATCTGCGAATTATCACCTGCCACCTTGGAAATGGCTCCTCTATCTGCGCTGTGGATCATGGCAGGAGTGTTGATACCAGCATGGGATTGACACCCCTGGAAGGCGTGCTGATGGGTACTCGAAGCGGCACCGTAGACCCAGCAGCTTTGCAGTTCATCATGAACGCCGAACACATAGACATCGATGAAATGCTTGAAATCCTAAACAAAAAGAGTGGTTTTCTAGGTGTGAGTGGTGTAAGCAGTGATATGCGTGATGTTGAAAAGGCCGCTGAACAGGGGAACAAACAAGCGCAGGTGTCCCTTGATATGCTTTTTAGGGGAATAAAAAAATATATTGCGGCGTACGCTGCCATCATGGGCGGAGTGGACGCAATCATCTTCACCGCAGGCATAGGGGAAAACAGCCCTGAACTGCGGGAAGCGGTGCTTAGCAATATGGAGTTTATGGGCATCAGCATTGATAGGGAAAAGAATCGAATCAGGGGAAAAGAAGCGAATATCTCCGGAGAAAAAAGTCAGGTGAAGTTACTTGTCATTCCCACAAATGAGGAATTGGTTATCGCCCAGGATACCAAAGAATTAGTGAGCCAACTATCCTGATGGCGGAACAGTCACGTCGACGCGCGGTGGATGTCTATACGGACGGCGCTTGTTCCGGAAACCCGGGGCCTGGGGGATGGGCAACTATCCTCAAATATGGAAATCATGCCAAAGAGATCAGCGGTGGCATGTCCCACACCACTAACAACCGCATGGAACTGTTTGCCGTGATAAGCGCCCTGGGTGCGCTGAAGGAGGCCTGCCAGGTACATGTGCATTCCGATTCCAGCTATGTGGTGGATGCCTTCAACAAGGGCTGGATAACAATCTGGCAAAAAAATGGTTGGAAGACGGCGGATAAAAAACCGGTGGAGAATCAAGATCTTTGGCGCCTTCTGCTGATTGCCATGCGAAAGCATGATGTGAGTTATCACAAAGTGCCCGGCCATGCTGATCACGCTGAGAACAATCGATGTGATCAATTGGCCAAGATGGAAGTCCGCAAGGTGATAGAGTCCCTTGACCGGTCATCGGGGCCTGGTGTGAGAGAGGGGGGCGGTAGCCCGATCCATTAACCATAATGAACTGTCCATATTATTTATTCGCGAAAGGCATCTTTTGCGAATAAATAAGATGATTTCGGAGTGGGTGATCTGCGTTTAGGTTATTGGATGAAATCGGCGTGTATCCTTATGATTTCTTAATGTCATCCGGAGCATCCCGATCCTCATACTTCACAATCACAGTCGTGCCACTGTGTACTTGTCGCCGATAATATTATTCACATCGGGTATCAACTGCTCCAGGTATGTAAAGCATCCACGCTATTGCTTCGCAAATTCTGGAAAGTTGGTCTCTTGACACAGTTCGATCGCAATTGAATCCATGGCATCGATTCTAAGCGATTTTTGCAGCCTGAGGAGCACAATCCCCTCTATTGATTATTGTTTCTGACATCTCTGCGTATTGACCGGCATCGTTTTTTCAATTCGGTTTTCCAGGTTAATACCATATGGAACCGTTATACCTTTCTGAATAGTTGCGGCGTTGGCAATACTCCGGAATATGTTTCTCCGCTTGTTTTATTAGCCAGGCTTCCTCACGTGATACCGTCTGATCAATTTTTACAACCATCTATAAATCTATTCGCGAAATCCTTTATTATAATGAATTTATAATGAAAACCCGGCGAATTGCTCGCCGGGCCCAACAGCCTTTTTTGATTATTTCCTTACTCCACCACGCTGGCCACTGCGCCGGAGCCCACCGTGTGGCCTCCCTCACGGATAGCGAAACGCAGGCCCTGTTCGATGGCAATGGGCGTGATCAGCTCCACTTCCATCTGCACATTGTCGCCAGGCATCACCATCTCAACGCCCTCGGGCATTTTGATGGAGCCGGTCACATCCGTGGTCCTGAAGAAAAACTGCGGCCGGTAGCCATTGAAGAACGGCGTGTGGCGCCCGCCCTCGTCCTTGGTCAATACGTAGACTTCGCCAAAGAAATGCGTGTGCGGCTTGATGGAGCCGGGCTTTGCCAGCACCTGCCCGCGCTCAATCTCATTGCGCTGCACGCCGCGCAACAGCGCTCCGATGTTGTCCCCCGCCTCCGCCTTGTCCAGCAGCTTGTGGAACATCTCCACGCCTGTTACGACCACTGCGCGGGGCTTCTCCGTCAGGCCCACGATCTCCACGCTGTCAGACACCTTCACCTCGCCCCGCTCAACACGCCCGGTGGCAACGGTGCCCCGGCCCGTAATGGAAAAGACATCTTCAACCGGCATCAGGAACGGACGGTCCACCGCGCGCGCGGGCGTGGGGATAAACGTGTCCACCGCATCCATCAGCTCATTGATGCACTGGGTCTCCGGCGCGTTCTTGGGGTCGGAACCGTCCTTGATCATGTAATCAAGCGCCTTGAGCGCGCTGCCCTTGATGATGGGCGTGTCATCGCCCGGGAAGCTGTAGGCGTTGAGCAGGTCACGGATCTCCATCTCCACCAGCTCCAGCAGCTCTTCATCGTCCATCAGGTCCGTCTTGTTCATGAACACCACGATGGAGGGCACGCCCACCTGGCGGGCCAAAAGGATATGCTCCCGGGTTTGCGGCATCGGACCGTCAGGCGCTGATACCAGCAGGATCGCACCGTCCATCTGCGCCGCGCCCGTGATCATGTTCTTCACATAGTCAGCGTGGCCAGGGCAGTCCACATGCGCGTAGTGGCGGTTATCCGTCTCATACTCCACGTGGGAGGTGTTGATCGTGATCCCGCGGGCCTTCTCCTCCGGCGCCTTGTCAATCTGGTCATAGGCCATCGCCTGGGCGTGACCGGCTTTCGCCAGCACCATCGTAATTGCCGCGGTCAGCGTTGTCTTGCCGTGGTCCACGTGTCCGATCGTCCCGATGTTCACGTGCGGCTTGGTCCGCTCAAACTTTTGCTTTGCCATGGGTTC